>Ga0209916_1000272_pt1 | contig 97198 bp, 88 predicted proteins | sample ThiBio_1000_plan_FD_183956 | JGI IMG/M metagenome (GOLD analysis project Ga0209916, IMG submission 183956) | Wastewater bioreactor microbial communities from Cape Town, South Africa - Thiocy_solids_2 (SPAdes) | ecosystem: Engineered > Bioreactor > Thiocyanate-remediating > Anaerobic-Aerobic ... | reverse complement strand
CCCTGGGCTCCCGCCTGCGGGTCCCCGTCCCTTCCCCGGGCGACAGCTTGCGGGTCCCCGCCCCTTCCGGGCGCCAGCTTGCGAGCCCCCGTCCCTTCCCTGGCGCCAGCCCCGCCGGCCCCAAACCCCCAGCTACCCCGCAGTAACCCCGCCGCCCGCCGCCGCGCCGCCTTCCGGCGGAGCGGCTTCTTCGACCGGTGGAGTCGTTTCTTCCGGGGCTTCTTCGACTTCTTCGACCGGGGCTTCGGTTTCGTTGCGGCCGCCGGTTGCGCCTTCTTCGACTTCTTCTTCGGGGACGAATTCTTCTTCGACTTCGCCTTCGTAGGTTTCTTCCGGCGCGATGTATTCGGATTCTTCGTATTCGCCGGCTTCGATTTCTTCTTCGGCTTCGTCGCCCGACTTGCCTTCGTTTTCCTTGGCTTCCTTGGCGCGTTCCTTCGCCTTCTTTTCGGCCAGGTGCTGTTTCTTGATTTCTTCCCAGGCGGAGATGACGCGGGCCCAGATCAGCGCCGGGTAGGTGCCGCCCATCACCGGGCCGCCGTTGTAGAGGGTGAGCATCGGGGTGGTCGTGTCCGGGTAGCCGACCCAGACGCAGGCGGTCACTTCGGAGGCGACGCCGCCGCAGAACCAGGCGTCGCCCTCTTCCTCGGTCGTCCCGGTCTTGCCCCACTCTTCCGGCCCGCCGGTCTGGGCCGCGGTCCCGGTGCCCTCGGAGATCACCGTTTCCATGATCCCCTTCTGCTCTTCGACGGTTTCCTGGTTGAAGACCTGGTGGTGGATCGGCTTGTTTTCGCCGCCCTTGATCGGCTTGCCGTCTTTCGTCACTTCCTCGAAGGTGAGCGGGCTGTCGCCGGGGCGGGGCGCCAGCGTGCCGGAGATGCGCTTGCCGTTGTTGCCGATCGTCGAGTAGGCGTAGGCCCACTGGAGCGGCGAGACGCCTTCCTTCAGCCCGCCCAGCACCATCGCCGGGTTGGTCGAGATCGGGTCGGTGTAGCCCGCCTTGTGGATCGTCTTCGCGATCGAGCGGGTGCGGTCGCCGATCGTCTTGCCTTCCAGCCCTTCCAGCGCCAGCGCCGCGTAGATCGAGTTGTCGGAGTAGGTCAGGCCGCAGGCGATCGAGCAGGACCCCAGATAGCCTTCTTCGTCGTTGTGGACGGTGAACGTTTCGCCGCCCTTCTTGCCGAAGTGGAAGGTCCGCTGTTCGGAGGGATATTCGGTTTCCGGCGAGATCCCCTCTTCGAGCGCCGTCAGCAGCGTGAAGGGCTTGATCGAGGAGCCCGGCTGGCGCCGTCCCTGCGTCGCCAGGTTGAACGGCGCGGTTTCGAAGTCGGGCCCGCCGACCATCGCCTTGATCCCGCCGGTGTGGTTGTCGATGACGACGACCGAGGCGGTCGCGGGGGAGTAGCCGAGGTAGGAGCTGACCGCTTCTTCGGCCGCTTCCTGGAGCTGCAGGTCGAGCGTCGCGTGGACTTCGAGGCCGCCGAAGTAGGCCTTCTCGGCGCCGTAGCGTTCGACCAGCTGCTGGCGCAGGAAGGCGGTGAAGTAGGGGGCCTTCGACTGCAGCGTCGGCGGCTTGATGTCGGCCGGGGCGGGGAGCGCCTTATGTATGCCTTCTTTGTACTGCTGGTGCGTTATGTAGCCCTGCTGCACCATCTTTTCCAGCACCAGGTTGCGGCGCGCCAGCGCGGCTTCGGGGTTGTACTTGGGATCGAAGGCCGACGGCGAGGCGATGATCCCGGCGATCATCGCCGCCTCCCAGGGCTCGAGCACCGCCGCGCACGGTTCGGCTTCGCCGCCGCAGCCGGGGTGGGCGGCCCCGAAGTAGGTCTGGGCGGCGGCCTCGATCCCGTAGGCGCCCTCGCCGAAGTAGATCGTGTTCAGGTACTCGGTGAGGATTTTCTCCTTCGACCAGTGCTTCTCCAGTTTGTAGGCGAGCGCCGCCTCGCGGAACTTCTCCAGCACGGTGCGGCTGCCTTCGGCTTCGAGCGCGTTCTTGACGAACTGCTCGGTGATCGTCGAGGCGCCCTGCTGGGCGCTGCCGCTGAGGATGTCGGAGACCAGCGCGCGGCCGATGCCGCGGAAGTCGACGCCGTCGTGTTCGTAGAAGCGGGCGTCCTCGATCGACACCACCGCGTTCTTGATGTTGGGACTGATCTGCGCGGGGCTGAGGAGGATTTTGTTCTGATCGGAGGACAGCGTGCCGATCAGCCGCCCGCTCGAGTCGACCACCTCGCTGTTCTTCTGCGCCTTGTACTGGGCGAAGTTGTAGATCGCCGGCAGGTCCTGGGAGACCGCGGCCATCATCCCGAAGATCATCGAGATCACGGCGAGGATGCCGAGGCCGAGCAGCACGAAGAGGAACCGCAGCTTCTTGAGGCGCGGCTTGGTCCGTTTCGGTGGGCCGGGCGCAGCGGGGGAGAGTGGAACTGCCGGCGGCGCCGGCGGAATCTCACCGCCGTCGCTGCTGCGTCGGCGCTTGAGTAAGGAGACGGCCATACAAGCGGGAACGAAAAACGCGCCCGAGCGGGTGGCGGACCCCGTCGAGCGTGGCGCGGAGTCTAGCATTGCGACCGTGCCGGATCTGACCCGCAACGCGGTCGACGTGCTGCCCGAGGGGCGGCTCGCCGAGCAGCTGAAGCTGGACCGGCCGCTGCGCGTGAAGCTGGGGATCGACCCGACCACGGCCGACATCCACCTCGGCCACACCGTGGTCCTCGGCAAGCTGGCCGAATTCCAGGCGGCGGGCCACACGGTCGTCCTGATCGTCGGCGACTTCACCGCCCGGGTCGGCGATCCGAGCGGGCGCTCGGCCTCGCGACCGGTGCCGACGCCGGAGGAGATCGAGGCAAATGCCACGACCTACCAGGAGCAGGCCTACAAGATCCTCGACCCGGCGAAGACCGAGGTGCGGCGCAACGGCGAGTGGCTGGACATGAACCTCGCCGACCTGCTGCGGCTGATGGGAACGACGACGGTGGCGCGGCTGCTCGAGCGCGACGACTTCCAGAAGCGGATGGCGGAGAACGCGCCGATCGCGGGCCACGAGCTGCTCTACCCGCTGATGCAGGGCTACGACTCGGTGGCGATCGACGCCGATGTCGAGCTCGGCGGCACCGACCAGAAGTTCAACCTGCTCTTCGGGCGCGACGTGCAGAGTGCCTACGGCAAGCCGCCGCAGTCGATCATGACCCTGCCGATCCTGGTCGGGACCGACGGCGTGCAGAAGATGAGCAAGAGCCTTGGCAATTACGTCGGGGTGACCGACCCGCCGGACGAGATGTTCGGCAAGCTGATGTCGATCCCCGACGAGGCGATGGACGAGTACTTCCGGCTGCTGCTGCCCCAGGTGGAGAAGCCGGAGGCCGAGCCGGTGCGGCAGAAGCGCTTCCTGGCGGGCCAGATCGTGGACCGCTTCCATGGCTCGGGCAAGGGGCGCGAGGCGGAGCAGGCCTTCGACAAAGTCTTCGTCCAGCACGCGGTCCCGGAGGACATCCCCGAGGTCGACCTCTCCGACTATCTGTCGGACGGCGACGGCGAGGTCCACCTGCCGCGGCTGATCGCGGGCTCGTTCGGCATGAGCACCAGCGAGGGCCGCCGCCTCCTGGCCGGGGGCGGGGTGAAACTTGACGGCGAGGCCGTCGATGCGCATAATCTCGACGTCCCCGCCGAGGCGCTTGCCGGGCGGGTTTTGCAGGTCGGGAAGCGGCGTTTCGCAAGACTCTCCAGCCTGGACTAGACAAACGCCTGACGGAGCGCTATATTCCGTCGCCCTCTGGGGCTCCCTTGTGGGGCCCCGGCGTCTGAGAGAGGCGAATCCCGTCTCGGAGGCGCAACGGTCTTTGAAAACTGAGCAGCGTGCATCTCCGCGGGTCATCCAATCGACCTGCGGAATGTTCAGCCCGACCCATTCGGTGCGCCAGCGCGCCGGATGGTCTTGATTTACCTCGTCATGACGGTCGCCGTACTTGTGTACTCGGCGGCCATGAAGTCATTGACAGGCTCTCTGTAGAAGTAAATTTCACGGAGAGTTTGATCCTGGCTCAGGACGAACGCTGGCGGCGTGCTTAACACATGCAAGTGGTGCGACGAACCAGGCTTCGGCCTGGGGCAAAGCCGCGAACGGGTGAGTAACACGTGAGTAATCTGCCCCGATGACCGGGACAACCCGAGGAAACTCGGGCTAATACCGGATGATGAGCCTTGGCGTAAGCCTTGTCTCTAAAGGAAGCTTCGGCCTCCGCATCGGGAGGAGCTCGCGGCCCATTAGCTTGTTGGTGGGGTAACGGCCTACCAAGGCGACGATGGGTAGCTGGTCTGAGAGGACGATCAGCCACACTGGGACTGAGACACGGCCCAGACTCCTACGGGAGGCAGCAGTGGGGAATCTTGCGCAATGCGCGAAAGCGTGACGCAGCAACGCCGCGTGGGGGAAGACGGCCTTCGGGTTGTAAACCCCTTTCAGGAGGGACGAAGGTTCACCGGTGAATAGCCGTGTGGATTGACGGTACCTCCACAAGAAGCTCCGGCTAACTACGTGCCAGCAGCCGCGGTAATACGTAGGGAGCAAGCGTTGTCCGGAATCATTGGGCGTAAAGCGCGCGTAGGTGGCCATTTAAGTCCGCTGTGAAAGTCAAAGGCTCAACCTTTGAAAGCCGGTGGATACTGGGTGGCTAGAGTACGGAAGAGGCGAGTGGAATTCCTGGTGTAGCGGTGGAATGCGCAGATATCAGGAGGAACACCAATAGCGAAGGCAGCTCGCTGGGACGTTACTGACACTGAGGCGCGAAAGCGTGGGGAGCGAACAGGATTAGATACCCTGGTAGTCCACGCCGTAAACGATGGGTACTAGGTGTGGGAGGTGTCGACTCCTCCCGTGCCGTCGCTAACGCACTAAGTACCCCGCCTGGGGAGTACGGCCGCAAGGCTAAAACTCAAAGGAATTGACGGGGGCCCGCACAAGCAGCGGAGCATGTGGTTTAATTCGACGCAACGCGAAGAACCTTACCTGGGCTTGACATGTTGGTGACCGCCGTGGAAACACGGTTTTCCTTCGGGACACCATCACAGGTGGTGCATGGCTGTCGTCAGCTCGTGTCGTGAGATGTTGGGTTAAGTCCCGCAACGAGCGCAACCCCCGTCCTATGTTGCCAGCATTAAGTTGGGGACTCATAGGAGACTGCCGGTGACAAACCGGAGGAAGGTGGGGATGACGTCAAGTCATCATGCCCCTTATGTCCAGGGCTACACACGTGCTACATTGGCGCATACAAAGGGCAGCAATACCGCGAGGTGGAGCAAATCCCATAAAGTGCGCCTCGGTTCGGATTGGAGGCTGAAACTCGCCTCCATGAAGGTGGAGTTGCTAGTAATCGCAGATCAGCAATGCTGCGGTGAATACGTTCCCGGGCCTTGTACACACCGCCCGTCACACCACGAAAGCGAGCAACACCCGAAGCCGGTGGCCTAACCGCAAGGAGGGAGCCGTCGAAGGTGGGGCCCGTGATTGGGGTGAAGTCGTAACAAGGTAGCCGTAGCGGAAGCTGCGGCTGGATCACCTCCTTTCTAGGGAGATTTCTCTAGAACGTCGACCGGGCTGGTCGGCCTACTTTGTAGGTCGCAACGCTGCTCAGTTTTGAGAGACCACCTCCGGAGAACCCGGAGGTGCGCCTCGGTGGACCTTGAAAACTGCACAAGCCAAGTAACAGAATCCACGCGACGTGGATTCTGTGGGTAATTGATTTAAAACGATTCACACCTCTTGTAGGAGTGGATCGCTCACCGTCAAGATAGTAAGAGTTTACGGTGGATGCCTTGGCACCAGGAGTCGATGAAGGACGTGGACGGCTGCGATAAGCCGCGGTGAGGCGCTGAACAGCCTTTGACCCGCGGATCTCCGAATGGGAAAACCCGGCGTCGGTAATGCGGCGTCATCTGTAGGTGAATACATAGCCTGCAGAGGGGAACCGGGCGAACTGAAACATCTAAGTAGCCCGAGGAAAAGAAATCAACCGAGACTCCCTGAGTAGTGGCGAGCGAAAAGGGATCAGCCCAAACCTGACCGATGTAAGCGGCACGCGTTGTCGGTCGGGGGTTGTAGGACATCATGTCCAGGCTGTGCCGGCCTGGCGACAGTTACCAAATCAGGTGTTAACCGAAGCGAGTGGAACCTCGCACCACAGAGGGCAATCGTCCCGTAGGTGAAAACGCACTGATCTGTCGATTGATGTTCCTGAGTAAGACCACACCCGTGAAACGTGGTCTGAATCTGGGGGGACCACCCTCCAAGGCTAAGTACTACCTGGTGACCGATAGTGAACTAGTACCGTGAGGGAAAGGTGAAAAGCACCCCAGAAGGGGAGTGAAATAGTACCTGAAACCGTAGACTTACAAGTGGTCGGAGCACCTTCGGGTGTGACGGCGTGCTTTTTGCATCACGAGCCAGCGAGTTACTCGTTGGTGGCAAGGTTAAGCGATGAGCGGAGCCGCAGCGAAAGCGAGTCTGAATAGGGCGACATAGTCACCAGCGGTAGACCCGAAACTGAGCGAGCTATCCATGGGCAGGCTGAAGCGGGGGTAAGACCTCGTGGAGGGCCGAACCGACCTAGGTTGAAAACTGGGCGGATGACCTGTGGATCGGAGTGAAAGGCTAATCAAGCTCAGAGATATCTGGTTCTCTCCGAAATATATTTAGGTATAGCGTCGAGTGATTGCGTTTCGGCCGTAGAGCACTGTTTGGATTAGGGGCCCTACCAGGTTACCGACTTCAGGCAAACTCCGAAGACCGTTACGGTTAACTCGGCAGTCAGTGTGCGGGGGATAAACTTCGTACGCGAGAGGGAAACAACCCAGACCATCAGCTAAGGACCCTAAGTGTTAACTAAGTGGCAAACGATGTCCGAATGCAGAGACAACCAAGAGGTTGGCTTAGAAGCAGCCACCCTTAAAAGAGTGCGTAACAGCTCACTGGTCAAGTGTTCGGGCGCGGATAATTCAACGGGGCTCAAGTTAACCTCCGAAGCTATGGGTGTGCAGGCCTGCGGGCTCTGCACGCGGTAGGAGAGCGTTCCAATTGGGTGAAGCGGCGTCGTAAGGCTCCGTGGACTGATTGGAAGTGAGAATGCTGGCATGAGTAACGAAAGTGGAGTGAGAATCTCCACCACCGATAGTCCAAGGTTTCCTGAGTAAAGTTCGTCTGCTCAGGGTTAGTCGGGACCTAAGGCGAGGCCGAAAGGCGTAGCCGATGGCCAACAGGTTGATATTCCTGTACCACGTTGCTTCCGTTATGACCGATGGGGGGACGGGGAAGGGTAAGGGAACCCAGGCGATGGTCGTCCTGGGGCAAGTACGTAGCTAGTCGCCGTAGGAAAATCCGCGGTGGCGTTTTGACGCGAGGTGCGATGCCAGCTGGCGTTTGCCGGCAAGTCTCTGATCCCATGCCTCCGAGAAAAGCCTCTAGGCAGGATTCGCGTGCCCGTACCGATAACCGACACAGGTGGACAAGTAGAAAATACTAAGGTGAGCGAGCTAACTCTCGTTAAGGAACTCGGCAAAATCGTCCCGTAACTTCGGGAGAAGGGACGCCCCGTTAGGGTGAAATCCATACGGATGGAGCCTGAGGGGGCCGCAGTGAATTGGTCCAACCGACTGTTTACCAAAAACACAGGGCTCTGCTAAGTCGTAAGACGACGTATAGGGTCTGACGCCTGCCCGGTGCCGGAAGGTTACGTGGACTTGTTAGCTCTTCGGAGCGAAGCAATGAAACTAAGCCCCGGTAAACGGCGGCCGTAACTATAACGGTCCTAAGGTAGCGAAATTCCTTGTCGGGTAAGTTCCGACCTGCACGAATGGCGTAACGAGTTGGACGCTGTCTCAACGAGAGGCTCGGTGAAATTAAAGTCTCGGTGAAGATGCCGAGTACCCGCAGCTAGACGGAAAGACCCCGTGAACCTTTACTGCAACTTGATATTGGAGTCTGGGGTATCTCGCTCAGGATAGGTGGGAGACTGTGAACCAGCGGCTTTGGCTGCTGGGGAGTCACCCTTGAGATACCACCCTTGGTGCTCTGGGCTTCTAACACCGCGCCGTGATCCGGGCGGTGAACAGTGTCAGGTGGGCAGTTTGACTGGGGCGGTCGCCTCCTAAAGAGTAACGGAGGCGCCCAAAGGTTCCCTCAGCACGGTTGGAAATCGTGCGTAGAGTGTAAAGGCAACAAGGGAGCTTGACTGCGAGACCGACGGGTCGAGCAGGAACGAAAGTTGGGCTTAGTGATCCGGCGGTAGCAAGTGGAAGCGCCGTCGCTCAACGGATAAAAGGTACTCCGGGGATAACAGGCTTATCGGTTCCAAGAGTCCACATCGACGAACCGGTTTGGCACCTCGATGTCGGCTCGTCGCATCCTGGGGCTGGAGTAGGTCCCAAGGGTTGGGCTGTTCGCCCATTAAAGCGGTACGCGAGCTGGGTTCAGAACGTCGTGAGACAGTTCGGTCCCTATCTGCTGTGGGCGTTGGAGAGTTGAGAGGAGTCATCCCTAGTACGAGAGGACCGGGATGAACGTGCCGCTGGTGTATCTGTTGTCCTGCCAAGGGCACCGCAGGTTAGCTACGCACGGAACGGATAACCGCTGAAAGCATCTAAGCGGGAAGCCGTCCTCGAGATGAACTCTCCCATCCCTTTAAGGGAGTAAGACCCCTGGTAGACCACCAGGTTGATAGGCCGGCGGTGGAAGTGCAGCAATGCGCGTAGCCGACCGGTACTAATGGTTCGAGGGCTTGACGGATATTTTTATCCTTACCCACACTTGGCGTGTGCAGTTTTCAAGCTCCACCGAGCGTCTCGCAAATCTCCGGTGGTGCATAGCGAAAGGGAGACACCTCTTCCCATTCCGAACAGAGCAGTTAAGCCTTTCAGCGCCGATGGTACTTGGGGGGCAACCCCCTGGGAGAGTAGGTCGCCGCCGGTTCTTCTCCGCAGCCCGCGCCTTCAAGAGGTGCGGGCTGCGCTCGTTTGTGGGGCGGTTTGGCTCTGCGCTGAGCTCCGTAGCGCTTTCAAGCTGTCGCCCGGGTAGGGAGACGCGCCCCTCTCGCCACGGCCCGGGCAGGCTGTGGCCGTGCCGAGAGGGGCGGGTGTGCGGAGGGTGTGGAGGGATCCTCGCGGGAGTGGCACGGGAGTGCGCCGGGAGTGGCACGGATCCGTGACGGGACGCCCACGACGGCCGCCGAGGTCCGGGGCCTCGAATGGTCAGGAATCTCCCGTGTTCCTTACCCGCCCATGCGGCGGATTTCGAACACCGCGGACTCCCGATCGGTTTGGCGTGGTTCGAAATCCACGTCATGCGTGGATTTCGAACCACGCAGATCCCTGACCGCGGGGTTCCTCCCTGCTCGGACGGATCCGTCGCGACTGCCTCACGAGACAGCGTCGGGCCTGGCACGGATCCGTGACGGAGGTCTCACGTCGTCACAAAGACCATGAGAACTCCTCACTTCCTCCCATGTTGTCCAACACCGACTTACGCGCTGCGTGGATTGACCGTGCTATAGGGGCCCTAAATCACGCAGCGCGTATTCGACCCCTTGTTTCCGGCCCGAAAAGGGCCTCTGAGGGCCGGAAAGTGTGACGTTCCCGGCATCTTCGTCACGGATCCGGCCGAGGTGTGGAAGCTCCCGGACCTGATCATCACGGAAGTCCGACTTCGCACCGTCCCTGTGACGCCTTCCAGACAGAAGCCTCACGTCCTGGGCTCCTCATGGGGGTAACAGCCTGCCAGGACCCCCATGAGGAGCCCAGGACCTCCCTCGGACGGCCGGCGGCGCCGCGGACCCCCGCCCGGACGGCGCCCGCCCTTCCGAACCCTCAGAAGCTGTAATGCCTCGAGACGCGGTCGAAGAGACGATCGCCACGGTGCCGCCGCGGTCCCGGGCAAGGAGCCGGGGCCGGGCGGCGGTGGCGGGTCTCGCAGCTCGGAGAAGTGCTCCCAACGGGCTCGAGCCCGTACTCGCCGAGCGTGGCGAAGTCGATCATCAGGTCGACGGCGTCGGTCAGCCGTGCCGTTAGCGTTTGCTTAGAATCGAACATGTGTTCCTAAGATAGGGGGGCCTCCGGACGACTCTATGGTTCTGCAACGAAGCTTGCACTCAAGCCAAGAAGTACCCGCAAATCGCGATATTCAGTCAGCCGAGTCGAACATAGGTTCCCCCATTGTGCGGGTTGTTAGGGGGCGTTGACATTCGGCAGCCCGCTGCCGCCGACAGGGCCGGCTGGTTGCGGACATGTCGCGGTCGCCGCCTGACTTTGGCAGCGCCCGCGAACCCCCAGAAGCGCAATGCGAAACGTCATCCCAGAGCATCTGCTGCGGCTATTGCCACGCTCCATTCGTCTCGCGCGCTGGATCGTAGCGTGACGGCCGTCACTTTGCAGAGCTATCGGCAAAATTTAGGAAAGGCCGTGCCCGCGGGGGTCCGGGGGGCCGGTCGTTACCCTCCGTGGCGATGGAGAAATTCGTCATCCAAGGTGGGGTGCCGCTCTCGGGCGAGGTCACCGTCGCCGGCAACAAGAACGCGGCCCTGCCGATCCTCGCCGCCTGCCTCCTGACCGAGGAGGAGGTGCTGCTGCACCGGGTGCCGCGCATCCGCGACACCGAGGCGCAGATCGCGCTGCTCGAACAGCTCGGGGTCGAGGTGGCCTGGATCGACGACAACAGCCTCAAGCTGTGTGCGGCCAAGGTCACCGACCCGGTGGTCGACGAGGAACTCTCCTCACAGATCCGCGCCTCCTTCCTGCTCGCCGGGCCGCTGCTGGCGCGCTTCGGCGCAGCCAAGATGCCGCCGCCGGGCGGCGACTTCATCGGCCGCCGGCGCCTCGACGCCCACCTGGACGCCTTCCAGGACCTGGGGGCCCGTATCGACGGCGCCCGCTGGATCGAGCTGAACGCGCCGACCGGCCTCTGCGCCTGCGAGATCTTCATGGACGAGCCGTCGGTGATGGGGACGGAGAACGCCTTGATGGCCGCCGCGCTGACGCCGGGCCAGACGCGGATCTCCAACGCCGCCTCCGAGCCGCACGTGCAGGATCTGGCGCGACTACTGACCGCGATGGGCGCGGAGGTCGAAGGCGTCGGCTCCAACGTGATGACCGTCAACGGCCAGTCGAGCCTCCGTGGCGCCGAGTTCACGATCTGCCCCGACCACATCGAAGTCGGCAGCTTCATGGCGCTGGCCGCGGCGACCGGGGGGGAGCTGCGGATCCGCGATGCCGGTCCGTCGGACCTGCGCAACGTGCGTCGCCAGTTCCGCCGCCTCGGGCTCAACTCCGAGGTCCAAGGGGAGGACGTGATCGTCCCCGCCGGCCAGCACCTCGAGATCGAACCCGACCTCGGCGGCGCGATCCCGAAGATCGAGGACGGCCCCTGGCCCGCCTTCCCGGCCGACCTCACCTCGATCGCCCTCGCCCTCGCAACCCAGGCCGACGGCGAGATCCTGATCTTCGAGAAGATGTTCGAGAACCGCTTGTTCTTCGTCGACAAACTCGTCGCGATGGGCGCTCGGATCACGCTGTGCGACCCCCACCGGGCGATCGTCAGCGGTCCGAGCCGGCTTCACGGCGAGCGTGCCGCCAGCCCCGATATCCGCGCCGGCATGGCGATCCTCATCGCCGCGCTGGCCGCCGAAGGCACCTCGGAAATCGGCGACATCCACCAGATCGACCGCGGATACGAGCAGATCGACGAGCGCCTGCGCGGCCTCGGCGCCCAGATCGAGCGGGTTTCCGCCGACACGCCGGTCGGCCGCCCGGTCGCGGTGGATTAACCCGCTTGTCCCGCCGGTTCTCGTAGTGACTGTCCGAGAACTCACGCGTGCGGCTGGCGGGTGCCGCACCGAGCGGGGGTAGGACGCAGGGAGGCCTAATGGCAGCGCCATTTGGCCGACCGAGGACGACGCCCCGCGAAGTGTGTGCGGCGCCGCCAGGCGTGCGTGGGAGTTTTCGGATAGTCACTAAGGTCCGGCGCATGATTCACCCGATCCCACCCGGCACGCGCGACGTGCTGCCCGACGAGATGCGCGAGCTGCGCCGTCTCAACCGTCGCCTGATCGAGGTCTTCGAAGACGCGGGCTATGGCGAGGTGGCGACGCCGGCGATCGAATACGACGAGGTGCTCTCGCGCGGCGACCGGCCCTCGTCGGCCTCGCCCTATCGCTTCTTCGACGAGAACGGCAACCTCCTGGCGCTGCGCAGCGACATGACGGTGCCGATCGCCCGCCTCGTCGCCACCCGCTTCGCCGACGCGCCGCTGCCGCTGCGCCTCTGTTACCTCGCCTCCGCCTACCGCGCGGTGCTGCCGCAGCGCGGCGAGATGCGCGAATTCGTCCAGGCCGGGATCGAGCTGATAGGCGAGCCGGGCCCGTCCGGCACCGCCGAGGTGATCGGCGTGCTCGAGGCGGCGCTTGACGCCGCGGGCCTCGACCGCGCCGTGATCGGCCTCGGCGACGCCGACCTCTACCGCGGCCTGCTGACCGAGTTCGGGGTCGAGGGGGAGCAGCGCGACGCCGTCCTCGACCGGCTCGCCACCCACGACCTGGTCGGCCTCGAGACCACACTGGAGGCTGCCGGGATCGGCGCGACGGCGGCGGAGACGTGCGTGGCCCTCTCGCAGCTGCGCGGCGGCAGCGAGGTCCTCGACCGCGCCCGCGAGCTCGGCGGCGAGGCGGTCGAGCGCACCGCCACCCGCCTGCAGGAGACCTACGAGACGCTGGTCGCCCGCGGCACCGCCGACCGGGTGCAGATCGACTTCGGCCTGCTGCGTGATCTCGGCTACTACAGCGGCGCGATCTTCGAGGTCTACGACCCCGCGGTCGGCCACGTGCTCGGCGGCGGCGGCCGCTACGACGACTTCCTCGCCGGCTTCGGCCTCGACCTGCCCGCGGCAGGCTTCTCCCTCTACCTGGAGCGCGTCCACGTCGCCCAGATGGAGGAGGAGTCGCGGCGACGCGAACGGGCGGCCGCCGATGTCTAGCGAGGGCGGCGCCATCGGTGGCCCGAGCCACCCGGAGGGCCCGCTCACGCTGGCGGTGCCGCGCGGCGCGCTCTTCACCGAAACGCTCGACCTGCTCGACGCGGCGGGCGTCGACACGGCGCCGGCGCGCGGCGACTCGCGCTCGCTGATCTTCCACACCGACGAGATGATCCTGGTGACGATGCGCCCCTCCGACGTGCCGACCTACGTCGAGGCGGGCGCCGCCGACGTCGGCATCACCGGCAAGGACGTGCTGCTCGAGCAGTCCGACCGGGTCGTCTACGAGCTGCTCGACCTCGGTTATGGCAAGTGCCGCATGGTGCTGGCCGGGCGGCGCGGGGACGAGCGCCTCGGGGAATCCCAGCGGCGCCTGGGGATGATGCGGATCGCGACCAAGTACCCGCGGATCGCGGAGCGTTATTTCGAGGACACCGGCCGCCAGATCGAACTGATCGAGGTCAAGGGGTCGGTCGAGCTGGCGCCGCTGATCGGCCTCGGGGACGGCATCGTCGACCTCGTCGCCACCGGCCGCACGCTGGCCGAGAACGACCTCGAGGTACGCGAGGAGATCGTCGACTGCACCGCCCGCCTGGTCGCCAACCGCGTCGCCCACAAGCTGCGCGCCGCCGAGGTCGACGACCTGACCGCGCGCCTGCGGGTGGCGAGCGGGCGATGAAGGTCCAGCGCTTCGAGTGGGCCGGGGCGAGCGCCACCGCGGCCGCGGTGCGCAGCTGGAGCGCCGAGGCGGCGCCGCCGGTCGAGGTCGACTCGATCGGCTCGCTGGTTCGCGAGGGCGGCGACGCGGCCCTGCTGGCGCTGACGAAGCGCTACGACGCGCCGGAAGGCGAGATCTCCGGCCTGCGGGTGGAACCCGAGGAGGCCGCCGCGGCGCTGGCCGCGATCGACGCCGGGTTGCGCGAGGCGCTGACGACCGCCGCCGCCAACATCCGCGCCGTCGCCGCGGCCCAGCTCGGTGAGGACCGGCGGGTCGAGCTGCCCCAGGGCCACACGGTGCGCCTGCGCGAGGTGCCGGTCGGGGCGGCGGGCCTCTACGCGCCGGGCGGCCGCGCCGCCTACCCGTCGAGCGTCCTGATGACCGCGCTGTCGGCCGAGGTCGCGGGCGTCGAGCGGATCGTCCTCGCGACGCCGCCCGGCCCCGACGGCAAGGTGCACCAGGTGACGCTGGCCGCGGCGGCGCTCTGCGGGATCGAGGAGATCTACGCGATCGGCGGCGCCCAGGCGGTCTTCGCGCTCGCCTACGGGACCGAGACGATCGCCCCGGTCGACGTCGTCGCCGGACCCGGCAACGCCTGGGTCACCGAGGCCAAGCGGGCGGTGTACGGGACGGTCGGGATCGACTCGCTCGCGGGGCCCTCGGAGCTGATGGTGATCGCCGGCCACGACACCGAGCCGGAGTGGGCGGCGCTCGACCTCTGCGCCCAGGCCGAGCACGGCGACGGCGCGCTCCTGGTCGCCGCGGTCGAGCTGCACGTCCTCGACGCGGTCGCGGCGGCGACCGAGCGGCTCGCCGCCGAGCGTCCCGGCGTCTCCGCCGCGGCGCCGCTGGCGCTCGTCCACGTCTCCGACTCGACCGACGCCGCCGACCTCTGCAACGCCTTCGCGCCCGAGCACGTCGAGATCTTCGAGGAGGACGCGAGCCTGCTCGCTGAGCGGATCACCACCGCGGGCTGCGTCTTCGCGGGCCGCTGGGGGGCGACCGCGTTCGGCGACTACGCGGCGGGCTCCAACCACGTCCTGCCGACCGGCGGCGCGGGCCGCTTCACCGGCCCGCTCGGGCCCGGCGCCTTCCGCCGGCGGATCTCGGTCGTGGAGTTCGACGGGGCCGCGGCGGCGGCGCTCGCGCCCGTGGTCGAGGAGATCGCCCGCGCCGAGGGCTTCCCCGTCCACGGCGAATCGGCCATGATCCGCAGGCCATGAGCGACCGCACCGCGACCAAGCAACGCAAGACGGGGGAGACCGACATCTCCCTGGAGCTCTCCCTCGACGGGGTGAGCGACTACGAGAACTCCACCGGGGTCGGCTTCTTCGACCACATGCTCGACCTCTTCGCCCGCCACGGGCGCTTCGGGCTGAAGGTGAGCGCCGACGGCGACACCGAGACCGGCGCCCACCACACGGTCGAGGACGTCGGGATCGTGCTCGGGCAGGCGCTCGACGAGGCGCTCGGCGACCGCGCCGGGATCCGCCGTTACGGCGCGGCGCTGGTGCCGATGGACGAGGCGCTGGCCGAGTGCGCGATCGACATCTCCGGCCGCCCCCACTGCGTCTTCCGCGCCGACCTGCCGAAGGCCTCGATCGCGGGCTTCGAAACCGAGCTCGCCGAGGAGTTCTTCAACGCCGTCGCCAACGCGGCGAGGCTGACCCTGCACGTCGAGGTCCGTTATGGCTCGAACGTCCACCACATGATCGAGGCGGCCTTCAAGGCCTTCGCCCGCGCGCTCCGCGTGGCGGTCTCGATCGATCCGGAGGAGACGGGGGTCCCATCCACCAAGGGGACTCTCAGTGAGTGAGGCAAGTAGAGCCGCGGGGGGACGCGCAGCGGAGGAGGCAGCGCCCCTGATCTTGGTCCTTGACTACGGGATGGGGAACCTGCGCTCGGTCGAGAAGGCGCTCGAGCACGTCGGCGCGCGCGCCGCGATCGGCGCCGGCCCCGACGAGGTGCGCGGCGCCGACGGGCTGATCCTGCCCGGCGTCGGTGCCTTCCCGCGGGCGATGGAGCGGATCCGCGCGACCGGGCTCGACGAGTTGATCGCCGAGCGCGCCGCGGCGGGGACGCCGGTGCTCGGCATCTGCCTCGGGCTGCAGCTGCTCTTCGAGCGCTCCGAGGAGCTCGGCGGGGCCGCGGGGCTCGGCCTCCTGCCCGGCGCGGTGACGAAGCTGGACGCGCCCGGGCTCAAGGTCCCGAACATCGGCTGGGCGCCGGTCCACTGGGAACGCGAGTCGCGGCTCACCGAGGGCATCCCCAGTGAGACGCCGTTCTACCTCGTCCACTCCTTCGTCGCCCGCCCGTCCGCCGAGGACACCCTCGGCACCGCCGAGTACGGCGAGCGCTTTGCCTGCGCGGCCGAGCGCGGCAACGTCTTCGGCGTCCAGTTCCACCCCGAGAAGTCGAGCGCCGCCGGGTTGCGGCTGCTCGCCAACTTCGCCGAGATCTGCGCGAAGGCGCCCGCGGCCGCGTGATCCTCTACCCGGCGATCGACATCCGCGACGGCCACGCGGTGCGGCTGGTCGAGGGCGACTACGACCGCGAGACGGTCTTCGACGCCGATCCGGTCGACGCGGCGCTGCGCTTCGCCGAGGCGGGCGTCCACGTCCTCCACGTGGTCGACCTCGACGGGGCGAAGGCGGGTGAGCCGGTGAACCTGAAGACGATCCGGCGGATCGCCGACGCGGTGCCGTTCCCGATCCAGGTCGGCGGCGGCCTGCGCGACGCCGACTGCGTCGCCGACGTGCTGCGGGCGGGGGCCGAACACGTCGTGATCGGCACCGCGGCGATGCGCGACCCCGAGTTCCTGGCGGCGATGCTGAAGGCGCACCCCGGGCGGATCGTCGTCTCGGTCGACGCGCGCGACGGCAAGGTGTCGCTGGCGGGCTGGACGGAGACCTCCGACGTCGAGGCCGCCGACGCGGTCGCCGACCTCACCGCGCGCGGGGTCGAACGCTTCCTCTTCACGCCGATCGAGGTCGACGGGACGCTCACCGGGCCGGGCTTCGAGCAGCTGGCGAAGGTGGCGGCGGCGACCTCGGCCTCGATCATCTACTCCGGCGGCGTGGGGACGCTCGAGGACCTGGTGCGCCTGCGCGCCGAGGCGGCACCGAACGTCGAGGGCGTGATCGTCGGCCGCGCGCTCTACGAGAAGCGCTTCACGGTCGACGAAGCGGTCGCCGCCCTCACGTGAGCGCCACCCCCACGGGGTGAGTTCGCACTTTGCCGCGCTATCCGCGGATTACTGCGAACGCGACCGGGGTCGGCGCTGCTCTAGCCTGGGTTCATGCCGCTCAAACGCGTCATCCCCTGCCTTGACGTCGACGCCGGGCGCGTCGTCAAGGGCACCAACTTCGTCGGCCTGCGCGATGCGGGCGACCCGGTCGAGCTGGCCGAGCGGTACGACGCCGAGGGCGCCGACGAGCTCGTCTTCCTCGACATCACCGCTTCGCACGAGCGGCGCGAGACGATCGTCGAGCTCGCCCGCCGTACCGCCGACAACGTCTTCATCCCGTTCACGATCGGCGGCGGGATCCGTTCGGTCGAGGACGCCCAGGCGGTGCTCGACGCGGGCGCCGACAAGGTCTCGGTCAACTCGGCGGCGTTGGCGCGGCCCGAGCTCCTGACCGAGCTCGCCGACCAGTTCGGCACCCAGTGCGTGGTGATCGCGATCGACGCGAAACGCGACGTCGACGACGAGCCGCCCACGTCCTCGCCGACCTGCGCCGCCCCGCCTGGCTGGTTCGGCGGCACCTGGGGCGTCTACGTGAAGGGCGGCCGCGAGCGCGTGCCGGGCCGCGACGCGATCTCCTGGGCGCGCGAGGCGGTCGAGCGCGGGGCGGGGGAGGTCCTGCTCACCAGCATGGACCGCGACGGCACCAACGACGGTTATGACCTCGAACTGACCAAAGCCGTCGCCGACGCCGTACCGGTCCCCGTCATCGCCTCCGGCGGCGCCGGCGAGCTCTCCCACCTCTCATCCGCGATCACCGAAGGCGGCGCCGACGCCGTCCTCTGCGCCTCGATCTTCCACTACGGACAGCACACGGTGGCCGAGGCGAAGGCCAGCATGGCTGCCGACGGCATTTCGGTGCGGCGGTAGGCGGCTGACCGCTCGGGGTTTGCGCCGGGGGAGGGACGGGGCCTCTTGAAGCGGGCGCCCGGGAAGGTCCAGGCCCGCAAGCTGTGTCGCCGGGGAGGGACGGGGACCCGCAAGCTGTCGCCCGGGTAGGGGACGCGCCCCTCTCGCCACGGCCCGGGCAGGCTGTGGCCGTGGCGAGAGGGGCGGGTGTGCGGAAGGTGTGGCGGGACACTCGCGGGAGCCTCACGGGAGTGCGCCGGAACCGTGACGGGAGTCAGACCTCGTCACAGAGATGTCGAGAACTCCGGTCTTTCTCCCGTGTTGTGCAACACCGACCTACGCGCTGCGTGGATTGACCGTGCTATGGCAAGGTCAAAGTACGCAGCGCGTTATCGACCCTTGATTTCGGCCCGAAAAAGGGCCTCTGAGGGCCGGAAAGTGTGACGTTCCCGGCATCTCTGTGAACGATCCGGGCGAGGTGTGAAAGCTCTCCGACACGATCGTCACGGAAGTCCGACTTCCTCACATCCCTGTGCCGCCTCTCCCACGCACCCCTCACGTCCTGGGCTCCTCATGGGGGTCACAGCCTGCCAGGACCCCCATGAGGAGCCCAGGACCTCCCTCGGACGGCCGCCCGCCCCCCGGACCCCCGCCCGTCCCCCCTCGCCCGATCAACCCCTAGCCCCCGCCTTCCGCCGTCGCGCCTTCGCCGTTCCTCAAGTCTTCGGCGAGCCCCGCGACATGGCTCGAGCGCAGAATCTCCAGCCGCGCGAGTTCATACGGCTTGTCCTTTTCCGCGAAACCGGGGATCTCGGTCGTCGCGCCGGTGTAGCCGGCGGCTTCGACCGCCTTGATGACCGTTTCGTCGAACCGCCCCGCCGGATAGCAGAAGTTGTCGACCGGGACGTTGAATTCCTCTTGGAGGATCTTGCGCGAGCCCGTTACTTCTTCCTCGAGTTCTTCGGGGCCAAGTTCGGTCAGGTCGAGGTGGTGGATGGTGTGGGCGGCCAGCTCCCAGCCTGCCGCGATCATTGCCTTGACGTTCGATTCGTAGAGTTCCGAGCCTTCGGCCTTGAGGTTGAGGACGCCCGCCCAGCCGTGCTTGCGCAGGGTCGGCAGGGCGAAGGTGAACTGGGGGCGATAACCGTCATCGAAGGAGATGACGATCGGCTTCGGCGGAAGCGTGGCGCCGTGGTACCAGGCTTCCTGCACCTGTTCGAGCGTCACCGCCTCGTAGCCCTGCCCTTCGAGCCAGTCCATCTGCTTTTCGAAGTCGGTGCGGCCGACGTACAGTTCGGGATACGGGGCGCCTTCGGGCGGGTGGCCAAGGACGTGGTACTCGATGATCGGGACGGGCCCCTTGTAGGGCTTCCAGTCGGCCTGCGGGGTGGCGTTGCGCACCTTGCCGCCCGCACCAGCGCCGGATCTGGTCTTCTTCGCCTGCTTGTGGTGGGTGGCGGCGCTCTGCCCGACGAGCGCCTTGGCGGCGCCCTGGTCGTCTTCGTCGTCCCCCGAGCTCGTCAGCACGATCACCACGGCGACGACCACCACGACCAGCGAGGCGAGCGCGACCAGGCGGCGGCGCATGATCTGGGCGCGGGTCGGCCCGTGGCGGCGGGCACGGGCGGGATGCTTCTCCGGCCCCTCCTCGTCTTGCCAGTCGCTCGCCATCCGCGTCGCCGATCATCGTAGGGGCCAAGCGATGATGGGCGCGCGATGACCAGCGGAGACGAACTTGCCGAGGCGCTCGGCGCGGCCTACCCGGAGCTGGCCGACGTGGCCGTCGCGGCTCCCGACCCGGTCTACCTGGTCGGCGGTGCGGTGCGCGACCTGCTGCTGGGACGGGGTCGCGGCGACATCGACCTGGTGGTCGAGGGCGATCCGGCGGCGCTGGCGCGGGCGCTCGGCTCCGAGCCGCTCGCCGCGCACTCGCGCTTCAGCACGCTGAAGGTGGGCCTCGACGGCCACGAGGTCGACATCGTCGCCGCGCGCCGCGAGAGCTACGCCCGGCCGGGGGCGCTGCCGACGGTCGAGCTCGGGGCGCCGATCCGCACCGATCTCGCGCGCCGCGACTTCACCGTCAACGCGATGGCGGTGTCGCTGGCCGAACCGCGCGAGCTGATCGACCCCTACGACGGCCAGGCCGACCTCGAGGCGGGCCTGTTGCGGGTGATCCACGACGCCTCCTTCGTCGACGACCCGACCCGCGCGATCCGCGCGGCGCGCTACGCGGCGCGGTTCGGATTCGAGATCGAGCCCGGGACGCTGGAGCTGCTGGAGGCGACCGACCTTGGAACGGTGACGCCGGAGCGGCGCTGGGGGGAGCTGCGCAAGCTCGCCGAGGAAGCGAGCGCGGTCCCGGCGCTAGAGCTGCTGGCGGGCTGGGGCCTGATCCACCCGCGCGAGTGCGACGAGCCCTTCGCCCTGGCCCGTGAGGTCGACCGCCTGCTGGCGGCGCCGCCCTGGTCGGAGGAGGCCGACCGCGCCGAGGCGATCCTCGCGGCGGCGCTCGGCCCCGAACCGGGGAGCTTGGCCGAGGAGCGGCCCACCCGCCCGTCGGAGGGCGTCCGCCTGGCCCGCGGGCATGACGCGATCGAGCTCGTCCTCGCCCGCGCCGCCGGCGCCGGGTGGCTCGACGACTGGCTGCGCTGGCGCGATGTCCGCCTCGACATCACCGGCACCGACCTGACCGCGGCGGGCCTCAGCGGCCCCGCCGTCGGCGAAGCCCTCGAGCGGTCCCTGAACGCCAAGCTCGACGGCAACGCCCCGACCCGCGCCGACCAACTCCGCATCGCCCTCGCCACCGCCACACAGCCGTGACAACCACCGGGTCGATGGGCCGAAAACCGGACACATGGGTGGGTTTTCGGCCCGTCGACCAGATGTGGTTGGCTCTCTGCGAATGAAGTGGAACGAGACGGACGGTGTGCGGTGGCTTGAGGCCACGCTGGGGCCCGCGGGGACGGGCGTCGGACGCGTGGGGTTCGGCTCGCGGGTCGGCGGGGTCTCCGAGGCGCCCTACGACGCGCTGAACATCGGCGTGCTCACCGACGACGCGGACGCGGCGGTGGTCGAGAACCGGGCGCGGCTCGCGGCCGCGGTCGGGGCAGAGCCGAGGAACGTGCCGATCGGGCTCCAGGTCCACAAGGCCGACATCGCGATCCACGAGGGCCCGCAGGAGCCGAGTCCCTACGCCGAACCCGGTACGGCGCTGGAAGAGGTCGACGGGCACGTCGTCCGTCGTCCCGGTCTGGCACCGCTCGTCCTCACCGCCGACTGCCTGCCGGTGGCGCTTGCCGGGCCGGGCGGCGTGGCGATGCTCCACTGCGGCTGGCGCGGGCTCGCGGCCGGGATCGTCGCCCGCGGTGCGCGCGCCGTCGAAGCGACATCGGCAGCGATCGGCCCCGGGATCGGCCCCTGCTGCTACGAGGTCGGCGCCGAGGTGCTGGAGGCCTTCGCCGACCTCGGCGAGGGGATCGCCGACGGCCGCATGCTCGACCTGCCCGAGGTCGCCCGTCGCCTGCTCGCCCGCGCCGGGATCGAGGAGGTCGAGTCGGCCGGGCTCTGCACCTTCTGCGAGGCCGACCTGTTCTTCTCCCACCGCCGCGACAAGGGCGTCACCGGTCGCATGGGCAACCTCGCCTGGATCGACGCCTGAGGATCTCAGCCATGCCGCGCACCCTCTTCCACGACATCGACCCGGCCCGCGTCCGCGCCAACCTCGAGGAGCTGACCGGCGAGGCGGCGGGCCGCGCCGAGGTCCTCGTCGCCTGCAAGTACGTGCCGCTGGAGGAAATGGGGGCGCTCGCGGCGGCCGGCGTCACCCTCGTCGGCGAGAACCGCCAGCAGGACCTAGCCGCCAAGCACGAGCGCTACGCCGCCGACTTCACCTGGGACTTCATCGGCAACCTGCAGAGCCGCAAGGTGAAGCAGATCCTGCCGCTGGTGCGGTTGATCCACTCGGTCGCAACCGATTCGGCGCTGGAGCAGCTCGGTCGCCACGGCACCCCCGACACCGAGGTCCTGGTCGAGGTCAACATCGCCGAAGAGGAGGGGAAGGGGGGCGTCGCGCCCGCCGCGCTCGCCGACTTCATCGCCCGCTGCCCGGTGCGCGTCTCCGGCCTGATGACGATGCCGCCGTTCGCCGAGGACCCCGAGGCCTCGCGCCCGCATTTCGCCCGCCTCGCCGAGCTCGCCGCCGCCAACGGCTTGAGCCGCCTCTCCATGGGTACTTCACAGGATTGGCGGGTCGCGCTCGAGGAGGGGGCGACGATCATCCGGCTCGGATCGGCGCTATTTGTGTGATTCGCCGCAAATCGGCGCTAATCTGGGTCCTCGAAATTCGCTAGGAGATTCGCTAAAGGAGTCGGCGTTCGGAAGCCGAAACAGGCGTCATGGCCTTGAGGGATAGCTGGCACAAAGCACTTGTCTACTTCGGTCTCGCCGAGGAACACGACTACGGCCCCGAATACGAAGAAGACTACGAGCCGGAAACCGGCACGGAGGAAGCCTTCGAATCGCGCCGCGACCGCGAGCGGGACCGTGAACCGGCCTCGGTCCGCCGGCTGCCGACCTCGCGCCGCGCCCGTCGCGACGAGATCGACGACATCTTCGGCGACGACGAACCGATCGCCGCGAGCCGCACGCGCACCTTGCGCCCGGTCGACAACGGCGGCGGCGACGTCCAGGTCCACCTGGTCATCCCGCGCAACTTCAACGACGCCCAGCAGGTCGCCGACCAGTTCAAACGCTCGGTGCCGGTGATCCTCAACCTGCAGACCGCCGACCACGAGCTCTCCAAACGCCTGATCGACTTCTGCTCGGGCCTCACCTACGCGCTCGACGGCGGCATGCAGCGCATCGCCGAGAAAATGTTCCTGTTGACGCCGCGCAACGTCGAGGTCTCGGCGGAGGAAAAAGCGCGGCTGCTCGACAAGGGCTTCTTCAACCAGTCTTGATGGCCTGGCCCTCCATCTCCTACCCGGAGTGGAGCGCGACCTGCGACACGCTGCACGCCCACACGCAGGTGTTGGGCAAGCTGGCGGCCGAGCTGGCGCCGCCCGAGCCGCAGTTGCAGCACGCCGCCCTGCGCCTCACCGCACGGGGCTGGGAGACGCTGCCGCTGCCCGCGCCTGACGGGAGCGGTGCCTTCGTGGTCGCGCTCGACCTGCACCGCCACGAGGCGCTGGTCGAGACCTCCGGCGGCAAGCGCCAGGCGGTGCCGCTGATCCCGAACCGCGCGGTCGGGGAGGTGACGACCGACCTGCTCGCGGCGGTCGCCGCGGTGGCGGGGGAGGCGAGGATCGACCCCGAGCCGCAGGAGGTCGTCTGGACCGTCCCGCTCGACTGCGACGAGGAGCACGCGACCTACGAGGAGCAGGCGGTCGCCGCCTACTTCGGCATGGCGACCCGCGCGGCGGGGGTGCTGGCGGCCTTCCGGGCGCCCTGGCGCGGGCGCTCGACCCCGGTCAACGCCTGGTGGGGCTCCTTCGACCTCGCCGTCAACCTCTTCTCCGGCGACCCGGCGGCGCCACCATCCGACGACTTCATCATGCGCAACGCGATGGACGCCCAGGAGGTCGCGGTCGGCTGGTGGCCGGGCGATCCCAAACACGGCGGCGCGGCCTTCTACGCCTACGCCCACCCGGCCAATCCGGGGTTCTCGGACGCCGACCTGGGCGTCCCCGGCGCGCGCTGGGACGGTGAGCTCGGCGAGTACCTGCTGGAGTGGGAGGACGTCGCGGCGGCCTCCGACCCCTTCGGCCTCGCCCTCGACTTCGCCCGCGCCGCCTTCCGCCACGCCTGCGCGACCTGCGGCTGGGACCCGAGCCTGGCGGCAACCGCGGAAGGCACCCCGCCGCCCGTCGCCTGAGCGGCCACCTCCCGGGGGCGAGTTCGCACTTCTCCGCGGATAGCGCGGGTTTCTGCGAACTCACGTCGGGGCCACCCGGGTGCGTTCGCACTTTCCCGCGCTATCCGCGGATTTCTGCGAACTCACCGCGCGGGTAATCTGGACGGCGTGATCATCGGCTTTGTCGGATCGGGAAATATGGCGGCGGCGATCGCCCGCGGGCTCGCGGGCGAGGTCGACGGCATGCTCTTCTCCGACTCGGGCTCCGGCCGGGCGGCGGCGCTCGCCGAGGAGCTGGGCGGGGAGGCGCTGTCGAGCGAGGAGGTCGCCGAGCGCGCCGACGTCGTCGTCCTCGCCGTGAAGCCCGCCGCGCTCGACGCGGTCGCGCCCGCGCTCGGGGCGGCGAAGGAGGTCGTCTCGGTCCTCGCCGCGACGCCGCTGGAGCGCCTCCGCGCCGCGCTTCCCGGCGCCAAGGTCCTGCGCACGATGCCGAACGTCGGCGTCGAGGTGCGCCAGGGCGTGATCTGCGTCGCCGGGGAGGCGTCGCCGGAGGTCCGCGCCACACTCGACAAGATCGCCCACGTGGTCGAGATCGACGAGGGCGACTTCGACCGCGTCACCGCGGTCATGGGCTGCTCGCCCGCCTACCTGGCGCTGGCGGTGGAAGCGATCGCCGACGCCGGGGCCGCCGACGGCCTCGCGCCGGAGCTCGCCCGCGAGCTGATCGTCGAGACGGCCGCGGGCACCGCCGAGCTCCTGCGCCGCCGCGACCCCGCCGACGTCCGCCGCGCCGTCGCCTCGCCCGGCGGCAGCACCGAGGCGGGCCTCAAGGAGCTCGACCGCCTCGGCGCGCCCGCCGCCTTCGCCGCCGCGGTCGACGGCTCGCTGCGGAGGATGCGCGAATGAGCCTCCTCACCCTGCTCCCGTTCGCCCTCTCCAAGAGCAACATCGCCACCTACGTGAGCGCGCTCTTCGTCGTCTACACGATCCTGATCCTGCTGCGCATCCTGATGTCGTTCGTGCCGCGGATGCCCTACTCGCCCTGGCTGCGCGTCGTCCTCGACTTCATCTCCGAAACGACCGACCCCTACCTGAACATCTTCCGCAGCTTCATGCGGCCGGTCGGGGGTGGCGGCTTCGCCTTCGACCTCAGCCCGATCCTCGCGCTGATCGTGCTCGGGATCGCCGAGGGGATCATCGTCGGCGCCCTTTCGTGACGGACCGGCGGGTCCGGGCCTGGTGGCTCGCGGCAGCTCTCGGAGTCGTCGTCCTGGTCCTCGACCAGGTGGCGAAGTCGATCGTCGAACACCACATCGTGCTCGGCGAACAGGTCGACGTGCTGGGGCCGCTGAAGCTGACCCTGTCCCACAACGAAGGCGTCGCCTTCGGGCTCGCCTCGGGGAGCGGGATCGGGCTGATCGCGGTCACCCTGATCGCGCTCGGCGTCGTCCTCTGGCTCTTCTCGCGCGACCCGGCCCGCCCGGGCATGTGGGTGGCGACCGGCCTGCTGGCGGGCGGCGCGATCGGCAACCTGGTCGACCGCCTGCGCCACGGCCACGTCACCGACTTCATCGAACTGCCGCACTGGCCGCCCTTCAACCTCGCCGACTGCGGGATCACCTGCGGGGTGGTGATCCTCCTGGTCATCTACGTGCGCGAAGCCGAGCGGACCGAGCGTGACTCCTGAGCTCCGCATCGTCCACCTAGATGACGACCTCGCGGTGGTCGACAAGCCGGCCGGGCTCGTCGTCCACCCGGCGCCCTCGCACTCCGGCCCCACCCTGGTGTCGGAGCTGGGGGATCTGCTCGGCGGGGGCGACCCGGAGCGACCGGGGATCGTCCACCGGCTCGACAAGGACACCAGCGGCCTGATGGTGGTCGCGCGCGGGCCCGAGGCCCTGGCGGCGCTCCAGGGGGCGGTCCGCGCGCGGGAGGTCGAGCGGCATTACCTGGCGCTTGCCGGCGGGCGCCTGGCGTCCCGGACCGGGACGATCGACGCGCCGATCGGCCGCGCGACCCGCCGCCGCACCCGGATGGCGGTCGCCGGCGCCGCCTCGCGCGAGGCCCGCACCCATTTCGAGGTCCTGGAGCTGCTGCCGCGCGAGAGCTACGTCGAGGCCCGCCTCGAGACCGGCCGCACCCACCAGATCCGCGCCCACTTCGCCGCGATCGGCCACCCCCTGGTCGGCGACTCCACCTATGGCGGCAAGGACCGCTACGGCCTGGGACGCCAGTTCCTCCATGCCCACCGCCTGGCCTTCCGCCACCCACGTACCGGCGCACCGCTCGACTTCAAATCCCCGCTCCCGGCTGATCTGGCTGCGGCGCTGGAGGCGGCGCGCGGCGAGTAGCCGCCCTTGGGCGCCGGCGCCCGGCCCGCCCGCGAGCGGTCGTCCTTCCGTCCGCCCCGCGTCATGCGGTCGTCCTTCCGTCCGTCTACCGGACCAAAGGACGACCGCGTCTGGGTGGACCGGGCCAAAGGACGACCGCACCCTGGGTGGATCGATGGGGGTTGGTGGTGCGGGCCAGGGCGTCCCGCGCCAGACGTCCCGCGGCTCTACAATCGCCAACAAGTAATTCAAGTCACTTCTACCCCCGTCCCAGAGCGGACCGGATCCTGCCCAGGAGCCAAGCCTGGGTCCCGGCGAGCGGGGCGGGCGCATCGCAACCGAAACAAGGAGACACACACATGCCGCAGGCAGGCCTGCAAGAACTGCTCGAGGCCGGAGTCCACTTCGGCCACCAGACGCGCCGCTGGAACCCGAACATGCGCCGTTTCATCTTCGGCGAACTCGACGGGATCCACATCATCGACCTCCTCCAGACCGAGGCGCTGCTGGAGAACGCCCGTCGCTTCGCCGGTGAGCTCGCCTCCGGCGGCGGCACGATCCTCTTCGTCGGTACCAAGAAGCAGGCGCGCGACGTGGTCCAGGAATGGGCCGAACGCTGCAAGATGCCCTACGTCAACAAGCGCTGGCTGGGCGGTCTGCTGACCAACTTCCAGACGATGTCGGGCCGGATCGCCCGCCTCCATGAGCTCAACGGCTGGAAAGAGGAGGGCAAACTCGACCTCCTGCCGACCAAGGAGCGGATGGGGATGGAGGCCGAACTCGCGAAGCTCGAGTTCAACCTCGGCGGCGTCCGCGACATGGACCGGCTGCCCGACGCGGTCTTCGTCACCGACCTGAAAACCGAGGAGATCGCGGTCCACGAGGCGGCCCGCCTGCGGATCCCGATCATCGGCCTGGTCGACACCAACTGCGACCCGACCCCGGTCGACTACGTGATCCCGGGGAACGACGACGCGATCCGCTCCTGCCAGCTGATCATCGGGACGATCGGCGGCGCGGTCGAGGAGGGCTCCTCGGCCTGGCGCGTGCAGGAGGAAAAACGGATCGCCGAGGAGATGGAGCGCCGCAAACGCGAGGAGGAAGAGCGCAAGAAACGCGAGGAGGAAGAGAAAGCTCGCATCCAGGCGCAGCAGGCCAAAGAAGCCGAGGAAGAAGCGGCCAAACAGGCGGCGGCCAAAGCGGCCGCCGAGAAACAGGCCCAGCAGGCACAAGCTCAGGCGCCCGCTCCGGCTGCCGCGACGGAGCAGCAGGCTCCAGCCGCCCCGGCTGCCGCGACGGAGCAGGCCCCGGCCGCTCCCGCCGCCGAGAAAGCCGATGCGGCTCCGGCCCCCGCGACCGCCGGCGAGCCCAAGACCGAGGCTGCTCCGGCCGTCGAGGGGGCAGCTCCGCAGGCTCCCGCCGAGACCACTACCGAGACCGACGCCCAGAAAGGGGATTCGTGATGGCGCAGGTCACCGCCGCCGACGTGAAAGCGCTCCGGGACCGCACCGGGGCCGCGATGATGGACAGCAAAGCCGCGCTGGTCGAGGCCGACGGAGACGTCGAGCGGGCGATCGAGCTGCTGCGCGTGAAGGGCCAGGCCTCCGCCGCCAAGCGCGAAGGCAAGGGCACCGAAGAGGGCGTCGTCGCCTCCTACATCCACGCCAACAACAAAGTCGGCGCGATGGTCGAGGTGCAGTGCGAGACCGACTTCGTCGCCCGCAACGAGGACTTCCAGGTCTTCGCCTACCAGGTGGCCCTGCACGTCGCCGCGACCGCGCCGGAATACGTCTCCACCGACGAAATCGACGCCGACGCCCGCGAGGCCGAAAAGCGCGTCTTCGAAGCGAAGGCGAAGGAAGAAGGCAAACCCGACAACATCGTCGAGAAGATCGTCGAGGGCCAGCTCAACAAGTGGGCCTCGGAGGTCGCGCTGCTCGACCAGCAGCACGTCAACGCCGAGAAGCACGACTCGAAGACGATCGAGGAGCTGCGCCAGGAGCTGGCGGCGAAAACCGGCGAGAACATCCGCATCGCGCGGTTCTCCTACTTCCGGGTGGGCGACGCCTGAGGCGACGAGCCGCGCGGCCGACGGGCGGTGCCGGGATCGATGGCTGACGAGAAGTTCTCGCGGATCCTGCTGAAGCTCTCCGGGGAGGCCCTGATGGGCCGCCTCGACTTCGGCACGGATGCCGCCGAGGTCGACCGGATCGCCACCCAGGTCGCCGCCGTGCGCGAGCGCGGGGTGGAGGTGGCGATCGTCGTCGGCGCCGGGAACATCTACCGTGGCCTCGACGGCGCCGCCGCGGGCATGGACCGGGCGACCGGCGACTACATGGGGATGCTGGCGACCGTGCTGAACGCGCTGACGCTGCAGGACTCGCTTGAGCGGATGGGCCAGCACACCCGGGTGATGTCGGCGATCGACGTCAAGGAGGTCGCCGAGCCCTACATCCGCCGGCGCGCCATGCGCCACCTGGAGAAGGGCCGGATCGTGATCTTCGCGGCGGGCACCGGCAACCCGTTCTTCACCACCGACACGGCAGCCGCGCTGCGGGCGCTGGAGATCCACGCGGAGGCCATCCTGATGGCCAAGAACGGGGTGGAAGGGGTCTACGACTCCGACCCGGCGACCAACCCGGACGCCAAGTTCATCCCCCAGATCACGCACCGGCAGGCGATCGAGCAGGGGCTGAAGGTGATGGATTCGACCGCGCTCAGCCTCTGCATGGACAACGACCTTCCCATCTACGTCTTCAATATGGCGGACGAGCTGAACATAGATAGGATCGTCAGCGGCGAGACGGTCGGCACGCTGGTGTCGGGCGACCCCTCCGCCTAGACAGGAGCGATCGTGGCAATCACCGACGAACTGCTTGCAGACGCCAAGGAGCGCATGGCCAAATCGGTCGAATCGAGCCGTGGTGAGCTCGCGACCGTGCGCACCGGCCGCGCCAGCCCGCACCTGCTCGACCGGATCCAGGTCGATTACTACGGTGCTCAGACGCCTTTGAAACAGCTTGCGAACGTCGCCGCGTCGGACGCCCGCCTGCTCACCGTCACCCCGTTCGACAAGAGCGCGGTCGGGGCGATCGAGAAGGCGATCCAGGAGTCCGACGTCGGCCTCACGCCGTCCAACGACGGCAACATCATCCGCCTCGCGATCCCGGAAATGACCGAGGAGCGGCGGCGCGAGATGGTCAAGGTCGTGAACGGCGTCGCCGAGGACGGCCGGATCGCGATCCGCAACGTGCGGCGCGACGTGATGAGCGACCTGCGTGAGCTGAAGAACGAGGGCGAAGTGGGCGAGGACGACGAGCGCCGCGCCGAGACCACGCTGCAGAAACAGACCGACGAGGCGATCGCCGAGATCGACGTTCTCCTCAAAGGCAAGGAAGCCGAAATCCTCGAGGTCTGAGTGACCACCGAGGGCGGCGCACAACGGTTGAGCGGCGCCGCCAAGTACGTAGCGATCATCACCGACGGCAACGGCCGCTGGGCGCAGCGGCGCGGGCTACCGGTGATCGACGGGCACCGGGCCGGCGCCGACGTGGTGAAGGCGCGGCTGCGTGACGCGGTCGAGCTGGGGATCGAGGAGCTGACCGTGTTCTCCTTCTCGACCGAGAACTGGTCGCGCTCGAGCGAGGAGGTCAGCGGCCTGATGACGATGATGGGGGAGCGGATCCTCGGCGAGACGCCGGAGCTCCACCAGGAGGGCGTGCGGATGCGCTTCATCGGGCGCCGCGAGGGGATCTCGCCGGAGCTGACCCGGCGGATGGAGTGGGCGGAAGCGGAGACGGCGGCGAACGAGCGCATCACGCTCTTCATCGCCTTCAACTACGGCGGGCGGGCGGAGATCATCGACGCGGCGCGGAGCTTCGAAGGCGGCTCGGAGGAGGACTTCCGCCGCCATCTCTACGCGCCCGACATGCACGATCCGGACCTCCTGATCCGGACCAGCGGCGAGCAGCGGATCTCCAACTACCTGCTCTGGCAGTGCGCCTATTCGGAGCTGGTGTTCGCCGAGGAGCTGTGGCCGGACTTCGACCGGGCGGCGTTCGAGCGCTCGCTGGAGGAATTCAGGGAGCGCCGGCGGCGCTTCGGGGGTCGGTGATGAGCGACTTCTTCGAAGAAGAGATGTTCGAGCCGCAGGAGGTCCAGCCTCCGCGGCGTCGCAAACCCCAGAAAAAGAAGAAATCACGTCGGCCGCGCGGTGGCGAGACGGCGCGGCGGGTCCTGGTCGCGGTGCCGGCGATCGCCTTCGCGATCGCGATCATCGTCACGCCGAGCATCGTCTTCATGCTGGCGATGCTCGTCGTCGGCGTGCTGTGCCTGCGCGAGTACCTCGAGATGGCGGGCTCGGCGCGGCCGCTGGCGATCCCCGCCTACGCGGCGGTCGCCGCCCTGGTCGTGGCGGCCCACTTCGGCACCTCCTACAACGTGCTGCTGATCTTCGCCGCGTCCTTCCCGGTGCTCTTCGCCTTCGCCGCCGACGCCCGCCACCGCGAAGGATCCACCGTCTCGATGGGGGTGACGATGCTCGGCATCGTCTGGATCGGCATCCCGCTCGCCCACGCGGTCTTCCTCCGCGACCTCCCCGACCACGGCGGCGCACTCCTGATCGACGTCCTGGTCGGCACCTTCGTCACCGACACCGCCGCCTACGCCACCGGCCGCATGTTCGGCAGCCACAAAATCGCCCCGTCACTGTCACCGAACAAGACCGTCGAGGGGCTTGTCGGCGGCTTCGTCATCGGCACGATGGGCTTCTGGTTCGCCGGCCTCTACCAGAACTGGCTCTCCGGCACCGACGCCCTGATCATGGGCGCCGCGATCGCCGCGATCGCGCCGGTCGGCGACCTCTTCGAGTCGATGCTGAAGCGCGATCTCGGCAAAAAGGACACCGGCTCCCTCTTCGGCCCTCACGGCGGCATCCTCGACCGCCTCGACGCCGTCCTCTTCACCGTCGTCGTCGGCTACTACCTCGCCGTCGCCCTCGTGTACTGAAGGGTTCTAGTCGCGTTGAAGAATGTGAACGAGATCGTCGGTGATCTCTTCACCGCTGTCGGTGATGCAGACAACCGCGGAGTGATGGTCGACGAGTCCGCTCATCTGCGAGCACGCACAGAGGTCCTTGATGGTGGTGGACCAGCTTTCGGCTATGAGCGCTATGAACAATGGCGTGAGACTGCTGCGCAGGGCTACCGTGTCTAATGCATCGGACCATGGACCGAATTCCGGCCATGTCGGTTCGTAGAACTTGGATCCCGGAACCAACGTCATCCAGCCCGAGGCCGCGACAAGGGTGTCGTCGGCGACCGTTGCGGACTCATCCATCGAGCGCGACAGAACGATTCGGGACCGTGCTGCGGCCCACTCGCGTAAGCCTCCTCCGGTCAGCCAACCGTCACTCGTTCTACCGATGACGAGCGGGGAGGCTTCGCCGCCGCACATGTTGATGATCTCTGCACATTTCGCCTGGTCGGCGGAGTCGAGCTTCAGCTCGCTGACGAGGAAGGCTTGTTCGGTTGCCCAGGCCTTGAGCTCCCGTAAGTCGACAATCGGCTCGGCATCGCTGCGCACCGCGGACAGTGGGCGCGCCAGGGCCACTCCCATGAGTCCGAAAAGGGACCCGCCGTAGAGGCCCCCGATGGACATCGCGCCAGGATAGCCAGCGTCACCGAAGAACTCACCGTACGGGTAGACCGCGAGCCGTGCGACCAACGAGCCGTCGGGATTGTGGATCGGCCGGATATTCGGGATGAATTGCAACAGCTTCTTGTCAGTGGTGATGTGTCGGGTATCGACGAGTTGGAGGCGCGCGACCAACGCGTCGGGTTCCATCGTCTTCCAGTCCTCGGCGATCACTGCCTCCGCTGCAGGAGGCATGCGCGCGCGCACGCTCACGTCCAGCCCCGGGCAGAGCATCGCGCAGAGGGCTCCTAAGGTCCAGGCGGGTCGCAGTTCGTCGCGCTTGAGAAGCCCGCCTTCGTCTCCCGGGGGCGTGTCCAGCCATACCTTGATCGCCGTTCCTCCGTCTGGCAGTTGCTCGTCTTCCGTCGCGCGTCTGAGCACTGGTCGTTCGTGCAGCCCATTCTCGAACTCCAGAACGAGCGTTTCCGATTCCGCGCCCCGAAATGGTCGCGTGGTCACGCGCACTTGACTACCGAGCATGAAGACGGAGAAGAAGCCGATACCGAATTTCCCCGTGATCTCGACCCCCGACGAGAGCAATCCGGGGAACTCGGCGGGAAGTTCTGGAGATGCCCAGAACGAGGTTCCAAAATCCAAAAGTCCTTTAGTCAGAACCTGCTCGCTCATTCCGACGCCGGTATCCGCGACCTCGAGCCAATAGCTTCCGTCTTGCTCGCCGATGGTGACGGTGACCGTCCCCCAATGGTCCGGCAGCCGTTGGAGAAGCCGGCGAGCCCGGACAGCGTCGGCACCGTTCTGAATCAATTCCCTCAAGCCAACCGAAAGGTCGTCACCGTACATCTCGCGACCACCGAGCTTCTCGATCAGGCTTGCGACATCGGAGATCTGGACGTGGGTATCGACTGGGCTCCAGCCGCTCGTCGGGATAAGACGGCTCAGGCGCTCTGGCGCTTCCACGCCGGCCACCCCTCGGACGGCCAGTCGCTCCCTGCCGATGTCCGCAAGGAGTGCATCGACTTCCCGTAGCCATCGGTCGATGGCGGACAACGTCTCGAAGCACAGCCACCAAGCGCCGCGCTCGATTGCAGGGAACGGATCACCGGAGGTGAACTGCACGCGGTCGCCCCGGACCTGTGGCACAAGGAGACGCTCCTGGAAAGACCAGTGGTCGGCCGAATATCCGGCCGGTTGGCGCAGCGCGCGCAAGAACATCGGTGCGCGCCTCGCGTCCAGGTGGAGCGCGTCGACCACGCGGAGGAGACAGGCAAGAGGGAGCGGGTCCACTGTCCATTCCGACGGGTGGCCGGGCAAGGCGCCCAGCGAAGCATTGAACTCGTGCGGAAGTTGGGTGGTCTCCCACCAGTGGCTGTGCGCCAGCCTGCCGATGAGCGGGCCGAATGCTCGGCGAAGCTCGCTGTCCTCGATCAGCCGCTGTTCCTCACCGCGGCTGTCTCGCCAGGTTGCCAGCGCCAGTCTCTCGGCCTGCATCGCGTGGAGGCGACGCAGGAGTGATTCCTCGGCCGCCCGCACCGCATCCGCGTCAGCCTCCTGGATCTCGGTCTGAGTCGGGAAGCGTCCGAGCCGGTGCTCCAAGATGAGGGCAACGGCATCACTCCAGCGAGGCTCTGCCCTCATCTCATCCTGTGAGGTATAGGCGGCGACGGATAGGCCAAGATCATGAAGAAGGATGGCGCCACCGAGGACGTAGGCCTCAGTCGGATTAAGCGAAAAGGTGTCGCTGACAACGAGGTCGGCGAGTTCCCAGAGAGCGTCTAGATGACTCTCGTCGTGGACGGTGAGACTTTGAAAGCTACGGCTGATCTCGCCCGCCAGGATTGCTGCGCGTCGCTTGAATGCCAGGTAGGAAGAGCACAGCCGTCCACGAGCTTCGGCGAAGGGGTCATCGGGGCGCGGCGCAAGTGCATCTCGAAGCAAACGTGAATTTGCCAAGCCTTCCATGCGGGAAATCTACAAAGGAACGGTGGCATTCTCGAACGCACCTTCGTGTACTGAGTCTTGTCACATTTCTTGACCCGCCTAGGTCTCGTAGGTAGCGTCGCCCGCCATGCGCAGCAGGCACAACAGGTACCTGGTTCGGCTTTGGCTGGGCAGGTGGGGATTCGCTTGCATGGTCGCAATGGCGATCGCATTCGGAATTGTCGTTGCGATGACTGCCTCTCCACCTGCCGATGTTCCGGCTGTTGCGCTTCGAGCGACCGTCGTCTACCGCGTCGAGGTCGGCGCGGCGGTGTTCTTCGGCCTCTACGTCGCCACGATGGCTTTCGCACTCGCGCTGCAGAACCGAGGTTTCACCGAAATCGGCAGTAGCGGTATCAGGGCGCAGAGGTTGGCGGCGGCCTCGGGGGAGGACTCGGTTTCCGAGGACGTATCGATGGAACTCATCGCGGAGGTCATGGACGAAGTCCGCGAATTGCGCGCTTGGCGAGAGGAGAGCGAACATGTCGACTGAAAGACGCTTCGCGACCGCGGAGGAGGTACGCGCCCGTCACGACAGGATGGACCGCCTGCTCGACGAACTACGCGCCTCCATCTCCAGGAAGAAGGCGATCATCGAGGAGTGGCGGGCGGAAGGACTTCTGCCGCCCGAGGAGCCGCGCAGGCGCTTTTAAAGATCCGCAAGGTGCACTCCGTATCCTCTTGAGCAGATGAGGAACGTGCTGATACTCGGCTCGACGGGGTCCATCGGGACGCAGGCGCTTGAGGTGATCGCGGCGTCCCCCGACCTGCGGGCCGTCGGCCTGGCTGCCGGACGCGGTTGGGAGACGACCGTGGCGCAGGCGCGCGAGCACGGGGTGGAGGTCATCGCCCTGGCCGATCGCGACGCCGCGGCGCGGGCGGGAGAGGCCTGGGACGGGCGCGTGCTGGCCGGCGAGGAGGGCGTGCGGGATCTGATCGGGGCGGTCGAGCCCGACCTTGTCCTGAACGGCATCGTCGGCGCCGCCGGGCTCGCCTCGACCGTCGTCGCGCTGACGGCGGGGATCGACGTCGCGCTCGCCAACAAGGAGAGCCTGGTGCTCGGCGGTGAACTGGTGATGGCGCTCGCCGAGGCCACCGGAGCGCGTCTGCTGCCGGTCGACTCCGAGCACTCGGCGCTCCACCAGCTGATCGGCGCCGAGGCGCCCGGCACCGTCGACCGCCTCGTCGTCACCGCCTCCGGCGGCCCCTTCCGCGGCCGCGACGACCTCAGCGACGTCAGTGTCGCCGACGCGCTCGCGCACCCGACCTGGAAGATGGGCGGCCGGATCACGGTGGACTCGGCGACGCTGATGAACAAGGGCTTCGAGGTGATCGAGGCCCATCACCTCTTCGGCGTCCCGTTCGAGCGGATCGAGGTCGTCGTCCACCCGCAGTCGCTGGTCCACTCGCTGATCCAGCTGATCGACGGCTCGACCCTCGCCCACCTCGGCTACCCCGACATGCGGGTGCCGATCTCCTACGCGCTGCACTTCCCCGACCGGGCGCCGGTCGACGTGCCGCGGCTCGACCTCGCCGCGGTCGGCGCGCTGACCTTCGAGGAGCCCGACCCCGACACCTTCGCCTGCCTGCGCCTGGCGCTCGAGGCGGGCCGCACCGGCGGCACGGCGCCGACCGTCCTCAACGCCGCCGACGAGGTCGCCGTCGCCGCCTTCCTCGCCGGCGAGATCCCCTTCACCGGGATCGCCGCCGTGATCGACCGTACGCTCGAGGCGATGCCCGGCCGGCCGGTCACCCACTTCGACGACCTCTTCGCCGCCGACGCCGAGGCCCGCCGCCGCGCCGGCGCCCTCGCCAAGGAGCTGACCCCCGCATGAGCTGGGTCTACGTCTTCCTCGGCTTCTGCCTCCTGATCCTGCTCCACGAGGCGGGCCACTTCGTCGCCGCCAAGGCGACCGGGATGCGGGTCGAAGGCTTCTACCTCTTCTTCGGCCCGACGCTCTGGTCGTTCAAGCACGGCGAGACCGAGTACGGGGTCAAGGCGATCCCCCTCGGCGGCTACGTGAAGATCAACGGCATGAACCCGGAGGAAGAGATGCCTCCGGGCGAAGAGCACCGCGCCTACCACCGCCAGAAGGTCTGGAAGCGGATCGTCGTCGCCGGGGCAGGCCCGGCGGTGAACATTGTGCTCGCCTTCGTGATCCTCTACTTCGTCTTCGCGATCGGCGGGCTGGAAGAGTACAAGCCCCAGGTCGGCAAAATCGAGCCGAATAGCCCGGCCTCGAAGGTGCTCCAACGTGGTGACGAAATCGTCGCGATCGAAGGCCAGAAGTTCGCCGGCCTGCCCGCCGAAAAGAAGATCGAACGCTTCGGCAAGCTGGTGGCGGCGCACAAGTGCGCGGGTGAGCAGAAAGACGGGTGCGTCGTCCAAACTCCGGTCGAACTCACGATCCGCCGCGACGGCCGGCTGCAGACGATCTCGGTCAAACCCCACTACAACGCCGAACTGAAACGGCCCCTGATCGGCTTCTCCTACGGCGGTGAATTCGCCCCGATTAGCGCGTCACTTGCGGCGAGTCGGTCGTTGGATGCCATGAGCGAAGTGACGACGCACACGGTTTCGAAATTCGTTCACATCTTCCAATCGGAGGCACGGAAGGAATTTCACAGTGTGGTAGGGATCAGCGATATCGGACATCAGGCAGTCGACGCAGGTTGGCGACAGGCTTTCCTGCTCTTGGCCCTGGTCAGCCTCTCCCTCGGCCTCATCAATCTAATTCCAATTCTGCCCCTCGATGGCGGCCATATTTTCTGGGCGATCGTCGAGAAGCTCCGCCGTGGGCGTCCGGTGTCGATCCGTGTGATGGAGCGAGCCACCGTCATCGGCTTTGCGGTCGTTCTCATGCTTTTCGCTATCGGCCTCTCGAACGACATAGGCGCGATCACCGGGGAAGGCTTCAACGTCTCGAAATAGCGGCCCCCACGACCAGATCCGTGTGTCAAGGCACCTCGGGGTCCTCGGGCTCCTCAGGCTCCTGTCCCTCGCCTTCATCAGGACAGAAAATGCTGCCTCCCTTGACAAAGGGATTGAGAAAGCATGGATCGCCGGATTCGCAATTGTTCGACATTACGTTGTTGTTGTAGCAACTTGGTTCTTGAGGTTCAGGCTTAGGTTTAGGTGCTCTTTCGTAAACGGGATGCGAACCCTCGCCATTGTGGCCTTTCCCTCCGTGATGCGTTGGGCTGCCGCTCCCCCCGGGATGATGACCCCCATGGTGGGTCGGGTGGTTGCCACTTGAATGCCCATGGTGTCCCGTGCTGTGTCCCCCACATTCCGGACATCCACCCGGACCGCCGTCGTGATACTTCTTCTTCTTCTTCTTGGTCCCACCGAGATCGAGATTGTTAAGGGGGTCTTGGTCGGCGTAGTCGTAGGCATTTGCCGACCCGCCTGGAATGGGATCAGGCGTGAGGAAACGACCCAACTCTGGGATATAGCTTCTCGCTCCCATCTGGATCACGCCCGATGATAGTTCGGTACGCCGCGATTTGCCACCGAGCCAGGCGAATCTCCCCGCGCTGCTCGACCCCTCAGGTTCGCCGAATTCGTCGAAGCGATAGGTCGCCAGCAGGCTGGTGGCGGTCGGGCTCGAGCTCGCAGATGCCACGACATCCCCGTGGAGGTCGGTGAGCTCGAAGGTCGTCGTACCGTTGCTCTCCTGGACGGCGGCAAGTTCCCCGCCGATCCCCGGGACGTTCCGACTCCAGGTCGTCCCCAGCGAGGTCCATGACGGCGAGTCACCCGGCCCGTCGTAGTGGAAGATTTCGACGCCCGAGACACCGCCGGTCTGTTCCCGCCGGCGCTGGCGGCCCGTCGAGTCGAGCTGGAACGTGTTGGTCACGCTGTTCTGTTCCTGGGTGGCCACCATGTCGTTGGCGAAGTAGCTCGTCTTGAGTTCTTTGTCGCCGGCGAATCCTTCGGGAAGGGTGGTGATGCGACCCCAGGCGTCATAGGTCGGCCCGATCAGGCGATCGGCTTCGTCGTATTCGTAGCTCTGCGTTTCCCCTTCCGAGATCGCGCACGGCAGACCGGCTTTCACCGTCTGGATCGTCTTCGACAGGCGGTTCGAGTCCGCGTCGTAGGTGTATCTCCGGCTCGTGCATCCCCCTTCTTCCGGGAGGCCTTCCGCCGGGGTTTCCTGGGCTTCGGTCAGGCGGCCCGCCTTGTCGTAGCTGTAGCGGTCTTCGACCAGCGAGCTGGTGCCGTAGAGAGAGCTCGCGCCGTAGAGGATCCTGCCTTCGATCGAGCGTTCGAGCGTTTCCGAGTACCAAGTGCATCCGTTTTCCCCGCAGGAGCTCGTCTTCGTGTAGGCGAGATTCGTCGGTTCGCCAGCCTGGTTGTACGTGGTCTTCGCGGTCAGGCCGTTCGGCAGGCCGCGTTCGATCAGATCGCCGTCCGCGTCGTAGGCGGCGGTGAAGGTGCCGACACCCGAGACTTCCATGCCGGTCAAGAGGCCGGATGCTTCGTCGTAATGCAGCGTCTCGGCCCCCTTGCCGTCGGTGATCGTCACCGGTCTGCCGTAGGCGTCGTAGGCGGTTTCGGCCTTGTTGCCGTCGGCGTCTTCGTATCCGGTGACCTGACCGAGGGCGTTGTAGGTCGTGGTGGTGGCCTGGTTGTCGAAGCCGGTGCATGCTTCTTCGCAGAGGAATTCCTGCTTGATCGGGGCGCCGGTGAGTGGGTCGTATAGCGTCTTGGTGCCCGCTTTCGTCCTCGCCAGGGCGGTGCCGCCGCCGAGGATCTTGGTGGTCACCTGTCTCCCGGCCGCGTCGTAGGTGGTGGTCGTCTTACGGGCTTCCGCCGGGGTATTGGCGGGGGCTTCGGTCACCGATTCCGGCTCGTCGAGGTAGTTATAGGCCAGGAACTTCTTCACATCCAGCTGTTTGCGCCCGGTGCCGCTCGCCTGTGCCGCAGGGAGCACCTCGCAGGGCAGGTTCGCGTATTGCGCGCTGATGCATTCGGCAGGACCTGCGGTTCCCGGAGGCGAGTAGTAGAGCGTCCTCGTGTCTCCGGCGGTCCCGCCGGAGACACCTTTGGGCTGGCGGGTTTCTTCCACCTGGCCGTCAGGGTAGTACTTGGTCACCGTCCTGATGTCGAGGCCGCCGGGGTCCACGATCGTTTCTTCGGGCAGGCGGTGTTTCCATTCGTAGCTGGTCAAGGTCACCCGCGGTTCGAATTCCCCTTCTTTGCCCGGCACCACGGCGGCCACCGTTTCCTTGGTGGGCAGGAAGGCGGGCGGCGTCCCGGGCTGTGGCGTCGGCGCGCCTTCGTCGTAGCGGGTGACCGTGTGCTGTCGCGCCTGTTCGAGTTCCCCGGATTCGAGGCGCACTTCGTGGAGCGGCCCCCACGATTCGAGCATCTCGGTGCCGTTCGCGTTGTAGACGGAATGGGTGTCGAGTTCGTGGGACCGTGCGACCGGATTCGCCGATCCGAGCGCGACGAGACGGTTCTGAGGATCCAGTTCGCGCACCACGTTCCCGTGGACGTCGGTTTCGGTGGTCGCGATCGTGCTTCCCGACACACCGGGCGGCGAAGGCGAGGCCGTATTGACTTCATGCCCTTCGGGGTCCATGTAGTGGATCGTCGCGCCCGCGTATTCGTGCGGCGGGTATTCAGACGGCACGTGGTTCGGCGGGAAGATCGCGGTCGCGTCCACCGGCAGGTCGGTCTGCCCCCAGCTCGCGATGCTTTCCGCGCTCATGCTGTACGGGGCGCCCGGCCCTTCGACCGGTACTTCATAGGCGATCGTCGAGGCCATGCCACTCCGACCCACCGACCGCAGTCTCGATGCCAGCGGGCCATTCTCGTAGGCGAATTCCCAGGGCGTCTGCCCCGGCGGGGTCAGGGAGGTCAGAAGATGGGTGTCGGGAGTGGCTGCGTATTTGTAGCTCTCGGCCAGGCCTGGCAGGCGCGGATCGGACTCGGCCCCGAGCACCATTTCCTTCAGTCCTTCGGGACCGGGGACCTTTTCGTAGTGGTATTCCGCGACGGTCACCCCCGCTTCTTCGCTTCCTGAAGGTCCGTAATACTTGATGCCGAGAAGGCGGTTCTGGCACGGTTCGACGACTCCCAGATAGCAGGTCACCGCGCCTACCGCCCACGAATATTCGAAGACCAGGCTACGACAGCCAGGGGTTTTGCGAGCGGTTTCTTCTTCGCAAGGAACTGCGGCCGGCGCGATCTCTTCCACGAGATTCAGCCCCCTGCCTTCCGGTTCGGTGTGGTAGACCATCCGGGTGCTGTTCGAGTTCGCCTGATAGGAGATGAAGGTCGGCAGCCAGACATGCGGTCCGTTCGGCGTGAACGTGGTGTGGGTCCCGTTCGGATAGGCCAGGACGAAGTTGCCTTCCCGCTTGGTCAACCTGAGTTCCTTCGCGTATTCCGGGGCGATGTAGTTCACTCCCGCGATCTGGAAGATGACGGCCGCCCCTTCGTTGTCGAAGAGTTCGATCCATTCTTCTTTCGGTTGTGCCGCTTCCACTTCCCATTCTTCACAGGTTTCGAACCCGTTGCACCTTTCGGCGCTGGCCGCCGGGCAGGCGATCATGGCCGGGTATTCCACTTCTTCTTCGTTTTCTATTCTCACCTTCATTTCCCAGCATTCGTCTTCATAGACGGCTGGGTGGGGCAGGATCACCTGTTCTTCGATCCGCGTCCATGCTTCCCCTTCGTATTCGGATTCGAGCGGAGTCGCCGGTTGCCAGGCGCCCCCCAGGACTTTCGAGTAGCCGGGAAGACTTTCGTCGATCGTGGAGTTGTAGGTGCGGGTGAATTCGAGGTTTGCTTCGTATCCCGGCACCGGGAGCGAGACGTCGGTCCGGCTGAGACTGAACGCTCCCGTGAGGAGATCGACCGTCGCGGGGCCGACGGCTTCCGTCGCGTCGGTGGAAACCCGGTTCGCGTTGGCGCGGGAGACGAATTCCGTCGTCGCCGGCGCACTCGCACCCACGACCTTTTCGCCCCCGTCGAATAGTGCCCGGAACTGGATTTCCTTTTCCGGATAGCCGGCTTCTTCGAAGGCCGGACAGCCGCGGACCCTGAGGTAGACCGGGGCGTTGTGTCCGGGGTGGCTGTGGACCGGCAGCGGCCACGAGACGTGTTTCCCGCTTCCGTCGATCGTGCATCCGGCCGGAACCGTCCTGAAGGTTTTCCATCCCGGCAATTCCATCTGGAACGTGACCCCCCTCACCCCTGCGCCCGCTTTGCCTTCGGGGTTCGCGCCCCATTCGGCCTCGAGCGTGTAGTAGCTGGCGGTTTTCTTCCCGACTTCCGGGAAGACCAGCTTCTCGTCCGGCGGAGCCGCAGGGTAGGGGGCGGTTTCGAAGCTCCAGCTGGCGGGCGTCGGATCTGCTTTGCCGCTTTTGTTCACGGCGGCGACGGTGAAGTCGTGCGGCCCCTCGTCGAAGTGTTCGGGCAATTCGTAGGGCGTGGCGCAGGGCGTCGCGCTCGCCCCGTCGAGCGAGCACCGGAACGTCGCGCCTTCCACCGGGGCTCCTCCCTCGGTCGCCTTGAAGGCGACCGATGAGATCGCCGTCGTTTCGTGGCTCGGATGCGGCGAGGTGAAGCTCGTCTGCGGCGGCGCTTCGCCGAGTTCGACATCGAGCGTGTTTTCCGAGACGACGCCGGCGGCGTCGGTCACCAGGACTTCGACTTCGTGGCTTTCAGCGCTGTATTCGGAGGTCTTCAGGGTCCAGCTCCCCGAGAAGGAGCAGTTTTCGGTCGCACAGCCCGGGTTCCAGGTCTGCTCGGTTTTGCCGTCGACCTTCACTTCGACCTTGGCGACGCCCGACTGCGGGTCCGCTTCGGTCCCGTCGGTCGCCTTGATCGTCAGCGGGTATTCGGATTGGAGGGTGCCGAGCGATTCCTGTTCGGTCAGCGGGCCCGAGAGTTCGACCCCCGGCGCGGTGTGGTCGATCTTCAGCGTGACCGCCCCTGCCGTGGCGTGGTTCGCGGCCCCGCCGCTCGGGCCGAAGACGACATCGCCGAAGGCGACGGCGACGGTGTCCTTGCCGGTGGGGAGGGATTTCGGATCGTAGGCGAGCGCCGCGGTTTCGCCCGACCTGGCGAGCCGCGGGCACGGGTTCGCCACGGTACCTGCGCAGCCGAGGTTGAACCCCCAGCCGGTCTCGGGGGAGCCTTCGTAGCTCGCCCAGGCGGCCTGCACCCCGAGGCCGGTGTCTTCGACTTCGTAGGCGATCGGTTCCGCGGTGGTGTCGAGCCATCTTTCGGGCGCTTCCAGTTTCTTCAGCACCGGGGGTTCCATGTCGGCGACGGAGACGATCGCCTCGCCGACGAAGGCGTCGCGGCGCACGGTGGGCGCTTCGTTTTCGAAGGTGGCGAGGCTGACGTAGGCGCCCTTGTCGCCCGGCTTCGCGGTGAGGTTGGTCGAGGCGAAGCCGGTGGACCAGTTGGCCATTTCCCCCTGGCCGCCGTAGTGGCTTTCGAAGACGTCCCAGCCGGTCGTCGGATCGACGATTCCCCAGAGCAGGACCGGGTAGGGCTTGTAGTTGCCGTAGGGCAGGAAGATGACCCCCTGGGTGTAGAGCTGGTAGACGAAGGAGCTCGGCGCCGTGCCGAATTTGGCGATGTCGGCCTGGTAGCGCGGCACCAGGTAGGACCAGTACGCGTTGGTGCCGCTGGGCACCGGGTTGGCGTCGCAGCCTGAGGTCAGTCCCAGACCCGGGACCGAGGGCCCCATCCAGAGCGCATAGGGAACGGGGCAGATCGACCACTGGGTCGTCCCCGCCGACCAGGCGGCGAGGCTGTCGTGCTTGGAGCTCCAGTACCAGGCTTCCTGGATGAATTCAGGGTCGACGAGTATGGGCAGGCTTGCTTCGGGGCCGGGCGAGACGGCGACGCGCAGGCTCCCGCCCGAGACCTCGAGTTCTACCGGCACCGGTTCGCCCGCGGCGTCGGTGGCGGTGGGAGGCGGGATGGTCATGGTCGTCCGTCCGCCCTGGAGGACTTCGGCGCCGCCGACCTCGCTCGCCTTCAGTTCGGCCCCGGCGGGCAGGGAGAGTTCATAGGTCGTGGTCGTCGGCGCTTCGGCGCTGCGGATGTCGGTCATCGTCTCGACGCCGGTCGGCGTCGGGGCGACGACGAGGTCGGTGTTCTCGGCCACGTTCGGATAGAAGGCGTACTGTTCTCCGACGTTCGTGGGCGAGGCTTCCTCCGCCGCGCCCGCCACCTCGATCTGGACGTCCCCCACCGAGATGCCTTCGCCCAGGTGGGCCGGGATCGCCAGTTCGGTCAACGGGTTCTGGGGCCGCAGTTCCCCGCCCTGGCCTTCCGGGCTCTGCAAGGTGAGGTCGACCGCTTCCTCTTCCCCTTCGGCATTCCTGGTCCGCAGCGGCAGCGTCGATTCGACGAAGACCGGCTGCACCGGGGCCAGGGGGCTCGGCGCCTGCGCCCGGCCGGTGACTCCCGTAGGCGATTCCGGCAGGGTCGAGGCAGGGACGACCGCCGCGTAGTCGGAGAGGAACTTCTCCGGTTCCAGTTCGTCGTAGATGCCCGCCGGTTCTTCCAGTCGGGCGCCGAAGACACCTTCGGCGAGTTCGAGCGCTTCCCCGCCGTCGAGGTCACGGTGCGGGAGTTCTTCGGCGACCTTGGGGTCGGTCTCGGGCGCTTCCCCGAGATGCTCGGCCTTCGCCGCCTGGAGCGCTTCCATCGTCTGCTGCGAGGTCGGGGTGGCGGCGGTCGGCCCCGGGGCACCTGCCGCAGGTTCCGCGACCAGGGCAGCTTCCTCAGCGGTGGGGGCGTCGGCTCCGAAGGCGACGCCGGCACCGATCGCGGCCAGGAGGACCGAGATGGCGGCCACGAGCGCCAGCTGATGGCGTCGGGAGAGGCCCGTCCTCGAACTGGACCGCCCTCGATCCTCTCGCCCGCGAATCCTCGGCATGCGCCGTCCTCCCGCTGCGGGTCGTCACGTGTCGGAAGACCCCTGCGGCGATCCGGCGGCGACCTGGTTGACGGCGGAGACTCTGCCGTACCGAGGGAGGGACGACAACCTCACTTTTTATGAAGAATTTTCCAGTGCGTTGAGGAATCTCCCGCCGATCGAGACGATTCATCCTGAGACGCGGCCCCACGCGGAATCCGAGGGGTCGAGGCGGGCGTCTTCAGCGAGTCGGACCAGGGGCCTCAGGGCTTGTAGCTGAAAAGCCACACGGGCCAGGTGTCCATCGGCCAGCGGAGTCGCACGAGGCCGAGGATGGCGGTCGCGAGGAGGATCGACGCGGAGACCACCGGCCCGCTGGTGGCGATAGTCCGAACGAGGTTGCCGAGCATGAGCAGCGCAAGATAGGCACCAGCACCCGCGCGGTCCGGCTTCGATAGACCTTATCGACGGGCTGCCCGTTGGCGGGCTCGCTCTCGTTGAGCAACGTCTCTGGCACGATCAGAAATCGTAGTCCCAAATGTAGCCAGCACAAGAGTCCGTCACACGACGCCTTCGTGATGTGGGCCGGCGGGCGCGCCGGATAACCTGTGTGTATGGCCTCGAAGCGGCAGATATTCGTCGGCGGCGTGCCGATCGGTGGCGGGGCGCCGGTGGTGGTGCAGACGATGACCAAGACCGAGACCGCGAATTTGACCGCGACGTTGGATCAGATCCGCAAGGTCGCCGACGCGGGCGCCGACCTGGTGCGGTGCGCGGTGCCGCGGGAGCAGGACGCGGAGGCGCTGCGGACGATCGTCGCCGAGTCGCCGATCCCGGTCATCGCCGACATCCACTTCAACCACACGCTGGCGCTGAAAGCGATCGAGGCGGGGGCGAACTGCATCCGGCTGAACCCGGGGAACATCGGCGGGCGGGAGAAAGTCGCCGAGGTCGCCGAGCTGGCGAACAAGCGGAACGTGCCGATGCGGATCGGGGTCAACTCGGGCTCGCTGCCCAAGCACCTGCACGAGCTGGAGCGGGAGGCGCCGGTCGAGGCGCTGGTCGCCGCCGCGGTCGAGTTCGTCGAACTGATGGAGGGGCTCGACTTCACCAACTTCAAGGTCTCGATCAAGTCGACCAACGTCCCGTACACGATCGCCGCCAATCGGCAGCTGGCGGAGAAGATCCCGTATCCGCTGCACCTCGGCATCACCGAGGCGGGGACGAAATGGTCCGGCGCGCTGAAATCGGCGGTCGGGCTGGGGACGCTGCTCGCCGACGGGGTGGGGGACACGATCCGGGTCAGCCTCTCGACCTTCCACGCCGAGGAGGAGGTCAAGGTGGCCTGGGAGATCCTCAAGGCGCTGGGGCTGCGGGAGCGCGGCCCGGTGTTGATCGCCTGCCCGACCTGCGGCCGCCTGCAGTTCGACATGGACTCGGTCGTCGCCGAGATCGAGCGACGGCTGGAAAGCTACGAGGAGCCGGTCGAGGTCGCGGTGCTCGGCTGCGCGGTGAACGGGATCGGTGAGGCGAGCCACGCCGACTTCGGCATCGCCGGGGCCAAGAACGAGGGCCTGATCTTCGCCGGCGGCAAACCGCTGCGCAAGGTGCCGCAGGCGAAGCTGGTCGACACGCTCTTCGAAGAGATCGACAAGTCCCTCGACCGCGGCGGCAAGGTCGAGTTCGACGAGGCCGAGTCGCGCGAGGGGGCCGAGTGGGTGGCGAACATCGAGCGCGAGAACGCCGGCGACCTGACCCCGGAGAAGATCGCCGCGATGGAGAAGGAAGCGGTCGAAAAAGGCGAGTCCGACAAGGTCCTCCTTGATGAGGAGGTCTCGCCGACCGCGGGGCGGCGGTTCACGCGAGCGTAGGGGTTTGGGGCTGCCGGTCGCCGGCCGAGAGCCGAGGGACCGGCCCTCCCGTCCACGACCCGGGCGGGCTGTGGCCGTGGCCGGGAGGCCGGTGTGCGGGGGGAGGGCGTCGGGACGGGAGCGTCACGGGGTGCGACGGAAGGGCGACGGATGGCCCACGCATCCGTGACGGGAGTGAGTGCGCGTCGCGGAACTGCCGGGAACTCCACGCTTTCGTGCCTCGTCGCCCGACACGCACGCAGGCGCGGTCGTCCTTACGTCCGGTCCCGGAGGCGCGGTCGACCTGACGTCCGCCTACCGGACGTAGGGTCGACCACTTGACGGTTGCCGGACGTAAGGACGACCACGCCTCTCGGGGGCGCTGTGGTCCCGGCCCCGAGGAGCGACGGAAGGCGCGGGGGGCGTGTGACCTCCCCGGCATCCTCGTCACGGACGGGACCAAGGTCGGGCCGAGGTGTGGCGTCTCCCGTGCGGGGACGCGGCGGAAGGCCTGGGCCTTGCGTGGTTGGAAACCCGCGCCATACGCGGATTTCCAACCACGCAGATTCCTGACCGCTCGAATCATCGCCTCTCACACGCGGAACGCTCACGGAAGTCCGGACTTCCTCACGACCTTGCGGCGCCTTCCCCACGAACGCCCCGCGTCTTGGACGCCTCATGGGGGCTACAAGCCTGCCAGGACCCCCATGAGGCGTCCAGGACGCGCCGTCGGCGCTCCGAAGTGGTGTGGACGGCCTGCCGCCGCCCACTCCCGCCCCCAACCCCATCCGGATAGGTTTGCGGCGTGACTCGTCCCGTACAGATTCGGCCCCCGACCGACGGTTCGGGTGATGACTGACGTCGACCCGTTCGGGCGCGGGCGGATCCGTCGCCTCTTCGGGCTCGACCGCAGCGGTCCCAAACCGCGCCAGACCCGCTCCGGGGAGCCGCTCAACCCCTGGACGATCCCCAACTTCGTCGGGTATTTGCGCCTGGCCGGGATCCCGGTCTTCCTCGTCCTCGCCTACTCGTCCGGTGACGGTCGCTCCGCCGCCGCGGCGACGATCTTCTGGCTGGTCGCCGCCGGCGATTACGTCGACGGGTTCCTCGCCCGCGCGACCGGCCAGTACAGCCGCATGGGCGCGCTGATGGACCCCTTCATCGACCGCCTCACGGTGATCTCCGGCGCCGTCGTCTGCTGGAGCTTCGAGCTGCTGCCCCGCTGGGCTCTGCTCGTCCTCGCCCTGCGCGAAATCGCGATGCTCGGCCTCGGCGAGTACGGCCTGCGCCACGGCGTCGACATCGCGATCAACTGGCCGGGCCGGATCGGCGTCTTCTGGGTGATGGCCGGGATCTTCTTCGCGATGGTCTTCGCCGGCTGGGTCCCGGTCGCGTTCTTCTACTTCGGCCTGGCGATGGCGCTGCTGGCGACCGTGCTCTACGCTCGGGACGGCATCCGCGGGGTGCGGATGCAACGCTCGGTCGAGCATGAGGGTTGAGGCGCGCGCTCGGTCCGGATGCGTGGCCGGGCCTCGGAGAACCTTCAACCTGCGGTTGAACCTTTTGCTCGGTCGATCTATACTGCCCTCCCGCGACCATCTGGCGACGGGACCGCCCACTCGCTCGACAAGGAGAACGATGGAGGACACCTTTCCCGATCTGGGTTCGCTCAGCGACAAGGAGCTGAAGGATCTGATCGACAACCTGACGGCCGAGGAGAACGAGATCTCCTATAAGCGGCGCGTCCTGCACGGAAAAATCGACATCCTGCGCGCCGAGCTCGTCAACCGCCTGCGTCAGAAACGCGAGCGGGGCGATTCGCTCATCTCCGGCGACGACGTCGAGCAGCTGACCAACATCCTCGCGGGCAGGGCCCAGGGCGAGGACCCGGCCGCCTGATCGGAGAGTCACGGATGTCCGCCGTGCATTGCCCTGAGTGCGGATTCGCGAATCCCGAGGGCGCCAACTACTGCCAGAAATGCGGCGCCTACCTGGGTGGTCCGGCGGAGAGCAAAGAGGACCCGACGACGATGACCTACCGGGTCGACGAGACCGGCGACATGAAGCCGGTCGACATCGACGAGGTGGTCGAGGCCTCGGGCGCGGCGCTGGTCATCAGGGCCGGCGGCGGCCGCGCCGGCGAGAGCTTCTCGATCGACGACGACCGCACCTCGATCGGCCGCAGCCCCGACGCCGGCGTCTTCCTCGACGACGTCACCGTGTCGCGCAACCACGCGCTGCTGGTGCGGCGCCGCGACGGCCTCTACATCGACGATCTCGGGTCCCTGAACGGCACCTACGTCAACCGGCGCCGGATCGAGTCCCACCGCCTCGCCGACGGCGACGAGATCCAGGTCGGCAAGTACAAGCTCTCCTACCTGGAGCGCTGATGGCCTCCGTCCCGGACTCCGCCCGGCGCACGCCGGACTCCGCCTCCCGTCCCCGCAAGGCGCTGACGATCGGCGCCGTCTGCAAGATCCTGCAGAGCGAATTCGACGACGTCTCGATCTCGAAGATCCGTTATCTGGAGGACCAGAAGCTGCTGAACCCGCGGCGGACCTCGGGCGGCTACCGCCTCTACAGCCAGTCCGACGTCGAGCGGCTGCGCACGATCCTGCGCCTGCAGCGTGACGAGTTCCTGCCGCTGCGGGTGATCCGCCAGGAGCTCGCCGCCGGCAACGACATGGTGCTGAGCGGCGGCGACGGCGAGCGCAAGCCGGCGGGCACGGTGCGGCGGGCGATCCTAGTCGACACCTCGCGCACCTACCTGAGCCTGGAAGAAATCCTCGAGGAGACCGGCGCCCGCGAGGAGCTCGTCTCCGAGCTCGAAGGCTTCGGGATCGTCCAGCCGGAGAAACGCGAGGGGCGGACCGTCTACGACGAGACCGACCGCGAGATCGTCCGCGCCGCCAACGAACTGTCACGGGTCGGTGTCGGGGCGCGCAACCTGCGCATCTTCCGTTCCTCGGCCGACCGTGAGGCGCAGCTGCTGGAAGCGCTGCTTGGACCGTCGCTGCGCTCGCGCAACCCGGAGCGCCGCAAAGAGGCGCTGCAGAGCCTGGAAAGCCTCGCCGCGACCGTCAGCCACCTGAAGCACCTGCTGCTGGTCCGCGACCTGCGGCGCCTCGCCGGTGACTAGCCGCCGATGCCGCGGGTGACCCGCAGGCGGACGGTGGAGGCACCGGTCGCCGACGTCTGGAAGCTCGTCTCCGACCCCTACGCGCTGCCGCGCTGGTGGCCGCGGGTCTCGCGGGTGGAGGACGTCGACGCGCGCCCGGGCGGCCGCCGCAGCCAGTGGACCAAGGTGCTGGAGACCCAGCACGGGCGCGGTGTGCGCGCCGACTACCGGTGCGTGTCCTCGGCCGAGCCGGAACGTTATGTCTGGGAGCAGCAACTGGAGGGCTCGCCGTTCGCCAGACACCTGAAGGACTCGCGGGTCGACGTCGAGCTGCACGCGGCGGGGGAGGGGGAGACGCGGGTCGTGCTGACCTCGTCCCAGACCATGCGCGGAATGTCACGCCTTGGTGGCTGGATGATGCGCAAAGGCCAACGCGACATCCTCGACGCGGCGCTCGACGGGATCGAGGAGGCGCTGGCGTGACCGAGCCGCGGCGCGACACCAACTGGTGGGGCTGGGGCGACCCGATGCGGCGCACCGAGCTCGACGCGACCGCGCTCGGCGTCCTGCGCGAACGGATCGGAGAGCTGGAGCCGTGGCCGCTCGCGGCGCGCATCGAGGACTTCGAGCTGCCCGCGGCGCGTCCGCTGCCGCGGGCGGCGGTCGACGCGGTCGGCGCCGAGGCGGTCTTCGACTCCAAGGAGGACCGGCTGCGCCACGCGCGCGGGAGCGGCTACGTCGACCTGGCGCGGATGCGCTCGGGGCGGCTCGAGAACGCGCCCGACGCGGTGCTGGTGCCCGCCGACGCCGCCGCGGTCGGTCGGCTGATCGACGCCTGCGCCGCGCACGGCGTCGCCGTGGTGCCGTTCGGCGGCGGTACCAGCGTGGTCGGCGGGGTCGAGCCGCTGCGCGGCCCGCACGAGGCGCTGATCAGCCTCGACCTCACGGCGCTGCGCGAAGTCGTCGTCGATGAGACCTCGCTGACGGCGCGGCTCGGCGCCGGCCTGCGCGGGCCCGAGGCAGAGGCGGCGCTCGGCGCCCAGGGCCTCACGCTCGGCCACTTCCCGCAGTCCTTCGAGTACGCGACGATCGGCGGCTTCGCCGCGACCCGCTCGGCCGGGCAGGCCTCGAGCGGCTATGGGCGCTTCGACTCGCTGGTCAGCTCGGTGCGCCTGCTCGCCCCGGCCGGGAACCTGCGCACGCTGGAAACCCCGCACACCGCCGCCGGGCCCGCCCTGCGGGATCTCGTGATCGGCTCGGAGGGGACGCTCGGCGTGATCCCGGACGTCACCGTGCGGGTGCGCCCGGCGCCGCCGCAGCGCCGTTACGAGGCCTGGATGGCGGAGAGCTTCGAGGCGGGACGGGAGATCGCGCGCGTCCTCGCCCAGGGACCGGGGCTGCCGACCGTGATCCGCGTCTCCGACGAGGAGGAGACGGTGGGGTCGCTGGCGCTCTCGGGGCCGCGCGGCGCCGCCGGGAAGGCGTTCGGCGCCTACCTGAAGGCGCGGCGCCGGGCGGGCGGGGCGCTGATGATCGTCGGCTACGAGGGCACCGAGGAAGCGCTGACCCGGCGCCGCGCGCTGACCGTGCGGGCGCTGCGGGCGGGCGGTGCCGTCTACCTCGGGCGCGCGGGCGGGCGCTCCTGGGAGCACGGCCGCTACGGCGGGCCCTACCAGCGCGACCTGTTGATGGGGATGGGGGCGATGGTCGAGACGCTCGAGACCTCGCACACCTGGACCCGCCTCGGTGAGCTCCACCGGGCCGTCGGCGCCGCGATCGCGGGCACGCTCGACGGCGAGGGCACGCCGGGCCTCGTCTTCTGCCACCTCTCGCACGCCTACGCCGACGGCGCCTCGCTCTACTTCACCTTCATCTCGCGGGCGCGCCGCGGCGCCGAGCTCGAGCAGTGGACGGCGGTGAAGCGGGCGGCAAGCGAGGCGATCGTCGCCGGCGGCGCCACCATCACCCACCACCACGCGGTCGGCCGCGATCACGCCCCCTACATGGAGGCCGAGGTGGGGGAGACGGGACTGGACGTGCTCCGCGCCGTGAAGGAGCGCCTCGATCCGACCGGGATCATGAACCCCGGCAAGCTCCTCCCCTAACGTCCCCTGGCGCCGCCCCCCCGGGCGAGTTCGCACTTATCCGCGGATAGCGCGGCTTTCTGCGAACGCATCGGGGGCTACTTGCCTTCTTCTTCGGCTTTCTTTTCTTCTTCGCGGACGGCGAGTCCGACGATCGGGCCGGTGATGGTGCCGCGCAGGACTTCTTCGCCGAGGTAGGTCGGCGTTTTTTTCCGTTTCGTCGCGACTTCGATCCCGGTCTGGAAGCGTTTGTTGTCGACTTTCGTGATCGCGATCTGGTCGAAGGTCCCGCTCGCAAGGTAGCCGAGGATTTCGACGGGCACTTCGAACTGCGCCGCGATCACGCCCGCGGCTTTGCCGGTCCCTTTCACCGCGGTCGAGGCGAGCGGGATCATTTTCCGCGGGTTCTGGGCGAGCCAGATCGCGTAGGAGGTGCTTGCCGTGGTCGGCGCGAGTCCGGTCGCTTCGACCTGCAGCGCCAGCTTGTTCTTCACCCGGCCGAAGGAGGCGAAGCCTTTCGCTTCCGAGCCGTCGACCGCTTCCAATTTGGCTTCGGTCGCCGGTTTGGCGCCCGCGTTCGTTTCGCCGTTGCCACCTTCGGCGGCGGTCGTGGCGCCTTCGGTCGACGCGGTCGTCGAGCCGCCGTCACCGCCGCCGGAGACCAGGAGGATCACGACGACGATCACCGCGATCGCCGCGACGATCCCGCCGCCGAGCAGCCAGGCTTTTCGGCCGGCCGGAAGCGTGATGGTGCGCCCGCCGGAGGGGCCCGGCCCGACGGAGGGGTGGGGGCGGAGGCTGTGGCGGATGGCTTCGAGGGGCCGGCGGAAGGCGCGGTCGTGGCGCCCGCCTCCGGACGTTCGGCAGCGGCGGGACCGCCCTGCGGCTCTGCGGCCGCCGGCTTGGCTTGGGCGGACTCGGCCGCCGCCTGACCGCTCGGCGCCACGGCATCCGCGGCCGCCCGCCGACCGCTCGGCGCCACGGCGTCGGCGACCGCGGGCTCAGGCTCCTCGCTCGCGGCGGGCGCCTCGGGCTCGGGCGGCGCCACTTCGGCGGCGGGATGCGCGCCGCCCGGGATCGGCGGCGGGACGTCTGGCGCGGGCTTGCCTTCGGCCTGCAGCTGGGCGAGGGCGCCGACCACCTTGGCCCGCACCTCCTCCTCGCTCAGCCCCATCAGGGCCGCGATGTCCGCGTATCCCTGCTCGCCCTGGGCCAGCAGGCGCAGCATCGCATTTTGCTCGTCGCTCAACGCCACCCCGGGGAACCCTAATAGGCTGCCCGGCGATGGAGAGCGAGGAATCGATTAAGAATCGATCGAATTTCGACGACTACATCGGAACCGAGTGGATCAGCCTCGATCCCGACGACGCCCGCGCCCGGATCGAGCTCCGCGACGAGCTGCGCCAGCCCTACGGCCTCATGCACGGCGGCGTCTACTCCACCCTGGTCGAGAGCCTCTGCTCCTACGCCACCGCGGTGGCCGTCTACGAGGAAGGCAACATCGCCGTCGGCCAGTCGATCGAGGTCAGCTTCGTACGCCCGGTCACCTCAGGCCACGCCGAAGTCCGCGCCGTCGCCCGCCACCGCGGCCGCACCACCTGGCTCTGGACGGTCGAGATCGTCGACGACGACGAGCGCTTGTGCGCGTTGGCCAAGATGACGATGGCGGTCAGGCCGTCAAGGGACGGGAAGTAGGCGGCTGAGGCTGGGGCCCGGAAGGGACGGAGGGCCGCAAGCTGTCGCCCGGAAGGGTCCAGACCCCGCAAGCTGGCGCCCGGGATAGGGACGCGCCCCTCTCGCCACGGCCCGGGCAGGCTGTGGCCGTGGCGAGAGGGGCGGGTGTATGGAAGGTGTGGAGGGACACCGGCGGGAGGCGCACGGGAGGGTCACGGATCCGTGACGGGAGTCAGACGTCGTCACGAAGAGCGTGAGAACTCCACGCTTCCTCCCGTGTTGTGCAACACGGACCTACGCGCTGCGTGTATTGACCCCCCTATAGGGGCCCTAAATCACGCAGCGCGTTTCAGACCCCCTGATTTCGGCCCGAAAAGGGCCTCTGAGGGCCGGAAAGTGTGACGTTCCCGGCATCTCTGTGACCGATCGGGCCGAGGTGTGGAGACTCTCCGACACGATCGTCACGTAAGTCCGACCTCCTCACGTCCCTGTGACGCCTCTCCCACGGACGCCTCACGTCCTGGGCTCCTCATGGGGGTCACAGCCTGCCAGGACCCCCATGAGGAGCCCAGGACCACCTCGGCCAGCTGGCAGCGCCGCGGAGCCCCGCCCGCCGCTCCCTACCCCCCGAACCGATTGGTGATCGGCAGCCTCCGGTCTCGCCCGAAAGCCCTCGGGGTGATGCGGATGCCGGGGGCGGCCTGGCGGCGCTTGTACTCGGAGCGGTCGACCAGGCGGATCACTTCGTCGACGATTTCGCCGGGCATGCCGGCGGCGACCATCTCGTCGCGGCCCTCGTCACGCTCGACGTAGGCCTCGAGGATGCGGTCGAGGAGGTCGTAGTCGGGGAGGGAGTCGCTGTCGAGCTGGTCGGGGCGAAGCTCGGCGGAGGGCGGGCGCTCGATCACCGAGGCCGGGACCAGCTCGCGGCCCGCCCGTTCGTTGCGCCGTTCGACCAGCTCGTAGACGAGCGTCTTCGGCACGTCCTTGATCACCGCGAAGCCGCCCGCCATGTCGCCGTAGAGGGTCGCGTAGCCGACCGACATCTCGCTCTTGTTGCCGGTCGTCAGGACCAGCCAGCCGTGGCGGTTGGAGAGGGCCATCATCAGGTTGCCGCGGATCCGCGCCTGGATGTTCTCGGCGGCGAGGTCTGGCTCGGAGGGTTTGGTCGGGTCCGACGGGGAGGAGTCCGAATCGGCGGCCGCCGGGTTCAGGTGGCGGTCGAGGGCGTCGCGGTAGCCGTCCATCATCGGCTCGATCGGGATGTCGATCAGCTCCGTGCCGAGGTTGTGGGCGATCTGACGGGCGTCGTCCTGGGTTTCGTCACTTGAATGGGGAGAAGGCATGACGACCAGCGTGACCCGCTCCGGGCCGAGCGCGTCGACCGCGAGCATCGCGACCAGCGCCGAGTCGATGCCGCCGGAGATCCCCAGCCCGACGTGGCGGAAGCCGTTCTTCTCGACGTAGTCGTGGAGGCCGAGCTCGAGCGCCCCGTAGACCTCGTCGAGGTCCGGGAGCGCGTCGGCGAGCGGCGCGGGCTCGCCCTCGGGCGCGGGGACGTCGACGACCACGAGATCCTCCTCGAACTGCGCCGCGCGCGCCAGCACCGCGCCGTCGGGCCCCAGCAGGAAGCTCTGCCCGTCGAAGACCAGTTCGTCCTGCCCACCGACCAGGTTGACGAAGGCGAAGTAGGAGCCGTATTCGCGCGCCCGCTGGCCGAACATCTCTTCGCGCTCGTGCCCCTTGCCGCGGTGGTAGGGCGAGCCGGAGGGGTTGGAGATCAGACGCGCGCCGGCGTCGGCCTCGGCCTGGCCGGGCGGGCCCGGCGCCCAGGTGTCCTCGCAGATCGTCAGCCCGACCCGCGTCCCGGCGACCTCGACCGCGTCGCCCTCGGTCCCCGGGACGAAGTAGCGCTGCTCGTCGAAGACCGAGTAGTTGGGCAGGCGGTTCTTGCGGTAGACCCGCCGCACCGCCCCGTCGGCGAGGACGGCAAGCGAGTTGTAGGCGTGGCGATAATCGCCGCCGGCCTCGACCGGCTCGGCGAAGCCGACCATCGCCGTGATCCCCGGCGCGAGCCCCCGCGCGAGCTCCTCCACCGCCGCCACGTTCGCGGCGAGGAAGTGGTGCTTCAGGTAGAGGTCCTCGGCCGGGTAGCCGGGGACGCAGAGCTCGGGGAAGATCGCCAGCTCGGCGCCGGCGGCGCGGGCGCGCTCGATCCAGGCGGCGATCTTGGCAGCGTTGCCGTCGACGTCGCCGACGGTCGGGTTGATCTGGCAGAGGGCGAGGCGCATCGCGGGACAGTGGAGTATCCCCGGTGAGGGGGCGGACCAATCCGCCGCGTGGTTCGTCCTGGTTGCCTGACGACCTTTTCGAACCGCTTAAGGAGCGCCGCTAGGGTGCCGTCGATGCGCTCGGGCCGCCTTGCCATCGCCTTCGCGGTCCTGGTCGCGGCCCTGCTGGCCGCGTCCTCTGCCGCCGCCGCGGCCCCGCGGCCGTTCGAACGCCCCGCCGAAGTCATCACGCCGAGCCGCAACTCCTACACCGTCCCCGAAGCGCCAAAGTCGCCGGACTGCGGCGCCCACTTCTGCGTCCACTGGGTCGACCAGGGTCTCGACGCGCCCCGGCCCAAGGACACGAACGGAGACGGGATCCCCGACTACGTCGAACGGGTCCTCGCCGTCGCCGAACACGTCCACGAAATCGAGAACGAAAAGCTCGGCTGGCGGGAGCCGCTCTCCGACGGGACGCTCGGCGGCGGGGACGGGCAGACCGACATCTACCTCGCCGAGATCGGGCCGCAGCTCTTCGGTTATGCCGCCCCCGACCGCGGCCAGACCGGGCCCGGCGGCCGCGCCTCGCGCCGCCTGCACGGCTACCTCGTCCTCGACAACGACTACGAACCGTTCGAGTTCCCCAACACGACGCAGGGCCGTGACCTCAAGGTGACGATCGCGCACGAGTACAACCACATCCTCCAGTTCGGCTACGACGCCTACGAGGACCCCTGGTTCGCCGAGTCGACCGCGGTCTGGATGGAGGACCAGGTCTACAACGGCATCAACGACTACCTGCGTTACGTCCGCCGCTGGGTGAAGCTCTGGGACACGCCGCTGACGGCGAACTCGCTGAAGGAGTACGGGACGGCGGTCTGGAACGAGTGGCTGGCCCACCACTACGGCCGGGCGCTGATCCGCAAGGCCTGGGCGGCCGCCGCGAAGGTCCGCCCCGACGGCTTCGCCGTCGCCGCCTACGAAAGCGCGATCCGCGCGGCCGGGGGCGCGGGCTTCGGCCACGACTTCACCCGCTTCGCCGCCGACGTCGCCGAGTGGCGCACCGGGATCGGGTTCCGCGAGAGCTACCTCTACCCGGACGCGCCGCGGCAGGGCTCGCTGAGGCTCGGCGCGCCGCCCGTCACCCGTCATCTCAACCACACGACCTTCAGTCTGCTCCGTGTCCACGCGCCGACCGGGCGCGTGGTCGAGGTGCGCGTGACCGCGCCGGAAGGGGTCGCGGCGGGGCTGGCGCTGGTCGGGCGCATCGGCTCCGAGCGCCACGGCCGCACGGTCAAAGCCGTCGCCTACTCGCGCGCCGGCGGCAGGCTTACCGCGCGCCTCCCCGACCCGGCCCGCTTCCAGCGCATCACCGCGGTCGTCGTCAACGCCGACACGAGCGCCGCAGGCTACAGCGCCGGCCATCTCGACTGGCACTACCTGACCGAAGAGACCCCGTTCGGGATCAGCGGGCGGATCGTTCGGTAGGTGCCGAGGCGCCGTTGCTCGACGTCACCGCCTTGACCGGCGGCACGACGGCGGGCGGGGCGGTGGCGATCGCCTCCGCGGTCGCCTCCTCGAGGTCGAGCGCGAAGCTGTCGAGGTCGGCCATCGCGTCGTAGTCGCCGATCAGGCCGAAGTTGACCTGCCCGTTGTAGGACATGATCCCGATGCAGAGCGCCTGCTTGCGGGCCAGCGGCACCATCGGGAAGATCGACTCCATCTGCCGTCCCAGCACGTAGAGCGGGAACTGCGGCCCCGGCACGTTGGTGACGACGAGGTTGAAGAAGCGCTGGGCGGGCTGCAGGCGGGCGGCCTGGGAGACGATCGTGGTCGGCGCGAAGTCGGTGAGGCGGGTGAGGATTTCGGCGCCGACCGCCTGGCCGGAGGCCTTCAGGTCGCCCATCTCCTCGGTGACCACGTGGAGGCGCTCGACCGGGTCCTCGCACCAGACCGGCAGCGGCGCCATCATCGCCGTGATCCGGTTGCCGAGCGCACCGTGCTCTTCGGCCTCGCGGATCGAGACCGGGACCATCGCCCGCAGCGTCATCCCGTGGGTCTCGTAGCCGCGGGCGCGCAGGTAGCGGCCGATCGCGCCGGAGACGATCGAGAGGATGACGTCGTTGACGGTGCCGCCGTGGGCGTCCTTGACGCGCTTCAGGTCGGCCAGCTGCGCCTGCGTCATCTGGAAGCGGCGGTGGGGGCCGATGTCGACGTTGAAGGGGGTGGAGGGGGCGCGGACGCTGGCGGCGGCCATCTTCGAGGTCGCCACCGCGCCGTTGACCACCTGGCGCGGGCCGCGCAGCGCGTGGCGGAAGCCGCGGACGATCTCGCGCGGGCTCGTGAGCCGCTCCTTCAGCGCGTCGGCGAGCAGCTGGGTGCTGGTCGGCTCGGGGCGGGCGAGCCACGGCGGCGGCGTCTGCGGCGGGCCCTTCGGCTCGCGGTCGAGGTCGTAGAGCACGGTGGTGATGTCGACGCCGGACACGCCGTCGACCAGCGCGTGGTGGCTCTTGCCGATCACCGCGAAGCGGCCGTCGGCCATGCCCTCGACCAGCCACAGCTCCCAGAGGGGCTTGGAGCGGTCGAGCTGCTGGGAGAAGATCCGCGCCGCCAGGTTGCGCAGCTGCTCGTCGGAGCCGGGCGCGGGGAGGGCAGTCTGGCGGACGTGGTAGTCGAGGTTCAGGTGCGGGTCGTCGACCCAGACCGGCCGGCCCTGGCCGAACGGGACCTCGCGCAGCTTCTGCCGGAAGCGCGGCACCAGGTGCAGCCGCGAGGCGATGTGATCGCGGAATTCCTCGTGCGTGGGCGCGGGCCCCTCGAAGATGATCGTCGAGGCGACGTGCATGTGGGCGCCCTCGCGCTCCATGTGGAGAAACGAGGAATCGAGCCCCGACAGCCGGTCGTTGTTGGCCACGCAGCCATCTTCGCACACGGCGCTCAGGCCGTGTGAGGGCATTTCTTTGGCTTTGCAGCGGCGTTTGCGCGCCGTTGCACGGTTTCGTGCGATTCGTCACCTCTGTGAGCCCGCTCACACGTGCGCACCCGCGTCGGTCCTAGCGTGTTCGGTCCCTAAAGGAAAGAACCCATCTGCCGAGTCCCCTCGCCGCAGCGCGACGGGGAGCGGGGGACCCAATTGCCGCGGCGAAGTGCCTGACCGCGGCCCGGGGCGAATCGGGCGGCACCTCGCCCGTAACGGACGACGGCCAGAGCGCCGCGGTCCGCGAGCCCGTCAGCTAACCCCGTAGGCAGGCAGAAAGCGAGTGATTACACGATGCGATTCACCCTGCCCGTGATCGGCGCCGCCTTGGCGCTGTCGGTCGGCGCGTCGCCGGCGGTCGCCCAGCAGCACCAGCACGGAGCGCACCACCGGGAGCACCACAAGACGCACAAGCGGGTCAAGTCACACGTCGCGCTCCACGTCTCCAGGCACTCCGTGTTGACCGGGGACAGCGTGACCGTGCGAGGCAAGGTCCGCCCGAGCGGCGGCCACCGGGTCAAGGTCGTCTTCGGCGGCACCGACCACGAGGTCCTCTCCGTCCACACCAAGTCCAACGGCACCTTCAAGGCCCGCTGGGACGTGGCGGAGCTCGGCAACTACGACGTGCAGGCGTTCGGCGTCCACGACAAGCGGGTGCGCGCCTCCCACAGCAAGGTGCGCCACCTGACCTCCTACCGCCTGGCGGGCGCGTCCTACTACGGGCCCGGGCTCTACGGCAACGGCGTCGCCTGCGGCGGCACCTTGATGCCGGGGACGCTCGGCGTCGCCAACAAGACGCTGCCCTGCGGCACGATGGTGAAGCTGCGCTACGGCGGCCGTTCGGTCACGGTGCCGGTGATCGACCGCGGCCCCTACGTCGCCGGCCGGGACTACGACCTGACCGAAGCGACCAAGGAGCGCTTGGGCTTCCCGGGGGTCGGCACCGTGATGGCGAACCACTAGACCGGGGGTCGACCAGGCGCCCGTCGAGTTCGCACTTATCCGCGGATAACGCGGAGAACTGCGAACTCGTCAGCCGGGGAGGGCGAGTCGGAGCTGCGGCTCGTCCTCCTCGGCGGCGGCCTCGGCCTCCTCGCCGAAGGACGCGAGGCGGACGCCGAGGAGCCGCACCGGCCGCGGCGGATCGTAGGCCCGCAGGAGGTCGAGGGCGATCGGCCAGACGACCGCGGGGTCGTTGGTCGGGCTCTCCACCGACTGGGACCGCGTCGCGTTGGTCCAGTCGTCGAGGCGGACCTTGATCCCGATCGAGCGCCCCTCGAGGTCCTTCTTGCGCAGGCGGCGGCAGAGCTCCTCGGTCTGCTCGCGGAGCGTCCGCTCGAGCGCCGCGAGGTCGGCCACGTCGACGTCGAAGGTCGTCTCCACCGACTGCGATTTGGTCTCGCGGCTGACGCTGATCGGGGTCTCGTCGCGGAGGTTGCCACGGGCGTGCAGCCAGGCGCCGGAACGGGGGCCGAAGCGCGCTTCGAGGTCGCCCCGGTCCCACCCGCCGAGCGCCGCCAGCGAGGTGATGCCGAGCTTCTCCAGCCGTTCGACCGTCTTCGGCCCGATCCCGGGGACGACGCCGGGCGGCCCGCCGCCGAAGCGCGCCAGCGCCTCCTCGCGGGAGACGACGACCATCCCGTTCGGCTTGCCCAGCTCGCTGGTCATCTTGGCGAGGAGACGCGACTCCGAGATCCCGACCGAGCAGGTCAGCCCGGTCAGCTCCCGGATCTCCGCCTTGATCCGCCGCATCGTCGCCTTCGGCGAGAAGATCCCGGTGAGGTCCAGGTAGGCCTCGTCGAGCCCCACGACCTCGACCACCTCCACGTTGGAGCGCAGGACCTCCATCACCACCACCGAGGCCTCGCGGTAGGCGGGGAAGTCGGGCGGGATGTAGATCGCGTTCGGCAGCCGCCGGCGGGCGACCGAGGCCGGCATCGCCGAGTGGATCCCGGCCAGCTTGCGCGCCTCGTAGCTTGCCGTCGTCACCACCGCCCGCGGTCCCGACCCGCAGACGACCACCGGTTTCCCTTTCAGCTCCGGATGCCGCCGCAGCTCGACCGACGCGTAGAACGCGTCCATGTCGAGGTGCGCGATCGTGCGCTGCCAACCTGCGATCGACACCTCTGCAAGGTATCGCGGGGCGCGGCGGAGCGAACGCACGTTCGTCCGCCGGGACCGGTAGAACTACGCGCCGGATGCGAGTCGGACTGGACAGCTTGATCGACCCGAGGTTGGCGGCCTTCGTCGAGGAGGCACGGGAGTGGGGCGCCGCCGCGGCGGGCGCGAAGAACACGCACGCGGAAGTCGACCCGAGCACGCCGGAGGGCTTGGAGGCGCACCGCACGGGGCTGTCGCAGCGACCGACGCCGGACGGGCCTCCGGCCGAGGAGGTGATCGCGGAGGCGGGCGGGCGACGGGTGCCGGTGCGGGTGACGAGCCCGCAGGGCGGATCCCCGCGCGGCGTCTACCTGGAGGTCCACGGCGGCGGCTTTTATATGAGCAGCGCGGCGCGGAGCGACTTCCGCAACCGGCAGCTGGCCGATGCCGCCGGGGTCGCGGTGGTCAGCGTCGACTACCGCCTCGCCCCGGAGAACCCCTGGCCCGCCGCGCCCGACGACTGTGAGACGGCGGCGCTCTGGCTCCTCGATCAGGCCGGGCCCCGCTTCGGGACCTCGCGGCTGGCGATCGGCGGCGGCTCGGCGGGCGCCAACCTGGCGATGACCACGCTGCTGCGCCTCCGCGACAAGGGCTTGGCCGCCCCGTTCGTCGCCGCGGCACTCCAATACGGTGCCTTCGACCTCAGCCTGCAGACGCCGGCCGCCCGCAAGTTCGCCGACGAGTACTACCTCCAGGCCTACGTCGGCGAGGTCGAGGACCGGACCAACCCGGATATCTCCCCGCTCTTCGGCGACCTCCATGACCTGCCGCCCGCCCTCCTCACCGTCGGCGCCCTGGACCTGGTGCTGGAGGACACCCTGCTGATGGCGATGCGCCTTTCAGCGGTCGGTGGAGACGTCGACCTCCGGGTCTATCCCGACTCCGGGCACGGCTTCCTCGGGTTCCCGATCGCGATGGCCCGCGCCGCCAACGAGGACATCGAGTCCTGGCTGGCCGAGCGTTTCGCTGTGTGAGCGGGGTGGTCGGGGGCGCGAGCTGGCGCCTCGGGTCCCTTCGGCGGGGGGAGCTGTCGCCTCCGGCGGCTGATCGGCGGCCCCCGGCCGGCTGAGGCTGCCGATCAGCCGCCAGGCCGGGGAGGTTCCGGGGTCGAGTTCGCACTTTGCCGCGCATACCGCGGATAACTGCGAACTCACCGGGAGGAGGGCCAGGTTCCGGGACGAAGGCGCACGGGAGCGTCACCTCCCCTCCCTTCCGTGTCCTTCTCCACGGATCCGTGGGTCTCCTGTGACGACGGATCCGTCGCTCGCTGAGTTATGGGCGCCCAGGCACCCTCAACTCAGCGAGCGGGCGTCCGGGGTCCGTCACTCTCGGCGGGCGACCGTCGGGGTCGAGTTCGCAGTAATCCGCGGATAGCGCGGAGAAGTGCGAACTCACCCGGGGGAGCCGTCGCGGAAGCGTGTCGTCCCACCCCGCAGGCGCCCCGGGCTGCCGCGGATGCCCTGCCGACCACAGCCAGCCCGGGTCGGGAGGGCATCCGCGGCGCTCGCTCCGGCTCCGTCCCTTCCCGTCCCGAACCGTGCCCACGGCGACCGCCTAACGCCTGACGCTCCAGATCGTCATGTCCCACCAGCGGCCCTCGGCTTGGTGGCTTCCCTTGCGGATTCCCTCCAGGGTCGCGCCGACTCGCTCGGCGACGCGCTGGGACGCCAGATTCTCCGGCAGGATCGCGAACTCGATCCGCTCGAGGCCGAGGGTCTGCAGGCCCCAGTCGATCAGCAGGGATGCGGCGGCGGTCGCGAGTCCCCGTCCGCGAGCCTCGGGGACGAGCCAGTAGCCGATCGTCGCCTCGCGGCAGCCGTCGCTGAGTCCAGCCAGGTTGACGTTGCCGAGCGCGCGCTCGTCGTCCGGTGCCTGGATCGCCAGCGCCAGGACGGCCCCGGCCGCACGTTTCCCCCGCTGGCGCTCGATCCACGCCAGCGCCTCGCGCTCCGAGTACGTCCACGGCAACGACGTGAACGCGCACACGTCCCACTCGCCGCAGACCGAGGCGAGTGCCGGGGCGTCCTCGTCCCGCCAATCCCGCAGGATCACGCCGTCGCCTTCGAGGCGCAGTTCGTCCGGCAGCGCCGCCATCGCTGAAGCTTGCCGGCCGATCGGCCAGAATCCCGCCATGGAGAGGGTCGAGCCACTGCCGATCGCGCCCGGCGCCGTACTGCGCACCTTCAAGGCCTCCGACGCGGGCGAGCTGACGGACGCGATCGCGGCGAACCGGGAGCACCTCGCGCGCTGGCTGCCGTGGGCGGAATCGCACGCCTTCGGGGACAGCGTCGAGTACCTGGATCGCAAACGTGCCCAGATCGAGGCGAACGACGGGTTCGAGGGGGCGATCGTGCTCGACGGGCGGATCGTCGGTGCGGCGGGCTTCCACGGCGTCGACTGGATCAACCGGTCGAGCTCGATCGGCTACTGGCTCGCCGCCGACGCGGTCGGCCGCGGCCTGATGAGCGGCGCGGTGCGGGCGCTCCTGGACCACGCCTTCGGCGTCTGGGACCTGCACCGGGTGGTGATCGAAGCCGTCGTCGACAACGCGCGCAGCCGCGCGATCCCCGAGCGGCTCGGCTTCCGCGAAGAGGCGCTGCTGCGCGAGGCGAAGCTGATCCGCGGCGCCTACGAGGACGCGGTGCTCTACGCGATGCTGGCGTCGGAGTGGCCACCCGCGCCCCGGGACGCCACGGGCAGCGCGTAGTAGACGGCGCAGGCGGCGCAGATCGCCAGCGTGATGTAGGGGGAGACGAAGGCGAGCACGGTGGCCAGCACGTACGGGATCTGGCCGATCGCCGCGAAGGTGAGGATGCCGCGGGCCGCCTCGGGCTCGATCGGCTCGCGCAGCAGCTGCGGGCGGCGGAAGAGGATCTGTCGGTTGGCGAGGACGAAGATCGCGCCCATCAGCAGGAACGAGGCGCCGTAGATCGCCGCCGCCAGGCTCTCCCCGCTGCTCTCCTTCAGGTAGGTCGCCATCAGCGAGGTGGTGAAGGGGAGGATGCCGACGCTGAGCAGCAGCAGGAGGTTCAGCATGAGGATCGACTGGTCGACCGCGCGCAGTCGGCTGAAGGCGGCGTGGTGGTTGATCCAGATGATCCCGATGGTGAGGAAGGAGATGACGTAGGCGGCGTAGCTCGGCCACTGCGCCAGCAGCTCGTGCCCGAGGTGCCCCGAGCCCGGCTCCGGGACGTGGATGTCGAGGACCAGCAGCGTGATCGCGATCGCGAAGACGCCGTCCGAGAAGGCCTCCAGGCGGTTGGTGCTCACGCCATGGGTTTCGCGGGGAGCGCTTTGGGTCCTCTACCGTTCCCGCCGTGATCGCCTCGCTCGACCTGGCCCGGTTCCCGCTCGGGGTCGCTGAGCGCGAGGCGCTGGCGGCGCGACGCGCGGGCCGCCGCGGCGACGCGCTCTTCGCCCGCCTGCTGCTGGGGATGCGGCTGCGCTCGATGCCGGTCCCCGTCCCACAGATGACGGTCGCCTACTACTTCGCGCTGTGGCGGGACGAGGCGGCGCTCGAGCGCTTCCGCGCCGGGCCGCTGCGCCGCTGGGACGGCGCCCGCGAGCGCCTCGCGCTGACCCTGCGCCCGGTGCAGAGCTTCGGCACCTGGGGCGGGGAGGACCCGCTCGGCGGCGAGCGCTCCGAGCCGTGCCCCGGTCCGGTCGCGCTGATCACGCATTCGCGCACCCGGCCGAGCAAGGCGGCGCGCTTCTTCGTCGCCGACGGCCCGGTGGTGCGGGCGCTCGAGCATGCCGAGGGCCGCCTCTGGTCCGACGGCTTCTTCGACGATCTGGCGCGTCTCGACAGCGGCACGCTCTCGCTCTGGCGCGACGCCGCCGCCGCGACCGCCTTCGCCTACGGCCCCGGCGTCCACCAGCGCGCGGTCAAGGCGCAGCGCGACGGCGGCTGGTTCAGCGAATCGTGGTTCGCCCGCTTCGCGATCGAGGCGGCGCGGGGCAGCTGGCGCGGGGTCGAGGCCGACGACCTCCTGGCCGCGCCCGCTCCCTATCCTTGAGGCATGGCTTCCCCGGAGGCGAAGAACCTCGAGGCGATCTCGAAGGCGATCGACCAGCACAACTCCAACTGCCCCTTCCCGGCGGCGGAGGTGAGGATGAACCCGTTCGAGGTCGAGCGCCTCGGCTGGGACACGATCCGCGGCCTCCCGGTCGTCCCCGACGGCGAGATCGGCACCGGCCGCTTCCGCATCGTCTGCTCCCGGGACATGGAGGACGACGGCCTCGAGATCACCGAGGCGGTCGGCAAAGAGCTGGAGACGGTCGTCCCCGCGACGCAGAATTAACTGAGCGTCTGCAGTTGGGGGCGCTATGCGGCCCTAAATGCAGACGGTCTGCATTGGCCCCCGCCACGGAGGGGTAAATGCAGACGGTCGCGCCTCAGACCTGGTTCCAGAAGTCGAGTCCCAGATTGCTCAGCCAGTTCTGGGCTTCGATGTTCAGCTGTTTGAATTCCCCGGTGACGATCAGGATGCCCATCACGATCAGGATGAGGCCGCCGACGGCGACGATCGCCTGGTAGTGGCGCTTGATCACGGTGAAGGCGGTGGTCATCCGGGAGAAGGCGAGGGCCGTGGCGAGGAAGGGGATCGCCAGGCCCGCCGAGTAGACCGCCAGGAGGAAGGCGCCCCGACCCGCGGACCCTGAGGCGGCGGCGGCGGAGAGGATCGCGCCGAGGGTCGGGCCGATGCAGGGCGTCCAGGCGATCGCGAAGGCGGCGCCGGCGATGATCGGGCCACCCTTGCCCGCGCGCGAGAGCAGCGCGTCGACGTGCCACTCGCGGTTGAGCCGGGTGATGAATAGCGAGGCGACGAAGAGGACCCCCATCGCGATGATCAGCCAGCCGGAGATCTTGGTCAGCAGCGGCTTGTTGTCGGAGAGGAAGGACCCGAGGCCCGTCGCGGTCAGCCCGAGCAGGATGAAGATCGCCGAGAAGCTGCCGACGAAGATCAGCGAAGGGCCGACGACGCGGCGCCAGTCGGCGTCCTCGAGCTCGGCGGCCGAGACCCCCGTCACGGCGGAGAGATAACCCGGGACGAGGGGCAGGACGCAGGGGGAGAGGAAGGAGACGAGGCCCGCGGCCAGCGCCGCGAGGATGCCGACTCCCGCCGCCGGGTCGCCGCTGATGTCGGCAAGGATCACGACCCCCAAGGATACTTCTCGGGCGATGCCCGCCCAGAGGACGTCCAGGCTCTACGACGCCTCCGGGGAGGCCCGCCATCTACGCGCCTCGCCGCTCTTCAAGATCGGGCCCGCGGCTCCCGGCCCGGCGCTCCGCCGCGGCGCCCTGGTCGCCGTGCCGGTCGCCCTGGCGCTGATCTTCGAGTTCTGGTTCGACTGGCCCTCGCGCGGGGCGATCGCCACCGCCGCCCTCATCTGCGGCTTCACCGCGCTCGACGCCCCGGCCGGGCCGCGCGCCGTCTGGCAGGCGGCAAGCGCGCCGTTCGTCGGCGCCGCGGCGGCGCTCGGCGTGCTGGCGAGCCAGTGGGCGCCGGCGGCGGTGCTGGCCATGGGACTGATCGCCGCCGCCTCGGGCTACTGCTTCGCCGACACGCTGCGGCTCGCCTTCGTCGGGTTCTCCTGCTCGGTGGCGCTGATGCTCTCCGAGGGCCTCTTCCTGCCGGCCCACGACACCCTGCCGGCCCTCTACTACGGCACCGCTGGGGCCCTGATCCAGGCGGCCTGGGCGGCGTGCGTCTGGCTCGTCTACGACCGCGACTCCGACAACCAGAGCGGCTGGGACTGGTCCCGGACCAAGTCGCGCCTGCGCGCCAACCTCACCCTCGACTCGCCGATCGCCCGCCACTCGATCCGCTATGGGGTCGCCCTGGCGCTCGGCGTCGCCATCTACCGCGTCGCCGGGATGAAGGAGCACGGCTACTGGATCCCGCTGACGATCCTCTTCGTCCTGCGCCCGGAACGCGACGAGACCGACCGCCGCCTGATCCTCCGCGCCGTCGGCACGCTGGCGGGGCTGGCCCTCGCCACCGGGATGGCGTTCGCCTTCGACGGGGCCGAGGTGCCGATCGCGATCGTCCTGAGCCTCACCGCGGCGCTCTCCTTCGGCCTGATCACGGTCCAGTACGCGCTCTTCACCGCCGCGATCACCGTATATGTGGTGCTGCTGTCCGACACCCTCGGCGAGGCCCGCTTCGACGCCGCCGGCCAGCGAGTGATCGGCACCGCGGCGGGGATCCTCATCGCCTACGTCGCCTTCCGGATCTATCCGGCGCCTGGCGAAAAACGTCCGCTCCGCTAACTTACTGGCCGGCCAGCCAAACGGGGAGGAGACGCGTGAGCAACCGTACGTTCGTGATCGGTGTGGGGATGACCAAGTTCGAGAAGCCCGGGACCAAGGAGGGCGACTACCCGGACTGGGCGGTCGAGGCGGGGGAGAAGGCGCTCGCCGACGCGGGCATCCCATATGACGACGTCGAGCAGGCCTACGCCGGCTACTGCTACGGCGACTCGACCTACGGCCAGCGCGCCCTCTACGGCCTCGGCCTGACCGGCATCCCGGTCGTCAACGTCAACAACAACTGCGCGACCGGCTCCTCGGCGCTCTTCCTCGCCCGCCAGGCGGTCAAGGGCGGGCTCGTCGACTGCGCGCTCGCGGTCGGCTTCGAGAAGATGGAGCCCGGCAGCCTCGGCGTCAAGTACACCGACCGCACCAACGCGCTCGACAAACACGCGATGCGGATGTTCGAGATCCGCGAGGCCGAGGCCTCGCCGCCCGCGCCGCAGATGTTCGGCAACGCGGGCCGCGACCACATGCAGAAGTACGGCTCGACGCCCGACCACTTCGCCTGGATCGGGTGGAAGAACCACAAGCACTCGGTCAACAACCCCTACGCCCAGTTCCAGGACGAGTACACGCTCGAGGACATCAAGGCGGCGAAGATGATCCACGACCCGCTGACCAAGCTGCAGTGCTCGCCGACCTCCGACGGGGCGGCCTGTGCGATCGTCGCCTCCGAGCGTTATGTCGACTCGCACGACCTCTGGGACAAGGCGATCGAGATCGCGGGCCAGTCGATGGTGACCGACCTGTCCTCGACCTTCGACGAGAGCGCCGACTGCATGACGATCGTCGGCTCGGAGATGTCGCGGACGGCGGCGCGCGCGGCCTACGAGGAGGCGCAGGTGGCGGCGCACGAGGTCGACGTCTGTGAGCTCCACGACTGCTTCAGCGCCAACGAGCTGATCACCTACGAAGCGCTCGGGTTCGCCGAGGAGGGCGAGGCGCACAAGCTGGTCGAGGCGGAAGCGACGACGTTCGGCGGCCAGGTCGTGGTCAACCCGTCGGGCGGGCTGATCTCCAAGGGGCACCCGCTCGGGGCGACCGGGCTCGCGCAGTGCTCGGAACTGACCTGGCAGCTGCGCGGCGAATCCGGGCGGCGGCAGGTCGAAGGTGCGAAGGTAGCCCTGCAGCACAACATCGGCCTCGGCGGAGCGGCCGTGGTCACGGTCTACAAACCGGCGTCCTGAGCGGCCCGGGGAGGAGGAGTCCCATGGCGAAGCAACGGCGGTCCCTGAACGGCAAGGTCGTGGCGATCACCGGCGGCGCGCGCGGGATCGGCAAGGCGACGGCGGAGGCGCTGGTGCGGCGCGGCGCCCGGGTGGCGATCGGCGACCTCGACCTGGCGCTGGCCGAACAGACCGCGGCGGGGCTCGGCGGCGGCACCGTGGCCCTGGCGCTCGACGTGTCGGACCGCGCCTCATTCGAGGCGTTCCTGGACGAGGCGGAGCGCCAGCTCGGCCCGCTCGACGTGGTCGTCAACAACGCCGGGATCATGCCGACGACGCCGTTCGTGGAGGAGTCTGAGGCCTCGTTCCGGCGCCAGATCGAGATCAACCTCGTCGGCGTCATCCACGGCACCCAGCTGGCGATGGCGCGGATGATGCCCCGCGACAGCGGCCACATCGTCAACATCGCCTCGCAGGCGGGCAAAGCCGGGATCCCGGGGATCGCCACCTACTCGGCGACCAAGCACGCGGTGGTCGGGCTGAGCGAGTCGGTGTGCGGCGAGCTCCGCGGCCGCAATATCGAGATCTCCTGCGTGATGCCGACCGTCGTCAACACCGAACTGACCGCCGGCGTCGGCCAGAAATGGGTCAAACCGGTGGAGGCGACCGACGTCGCCGGGGCGATCGTCGAGGCCCTGGAAGTCCCGCGCTTCGACGTCTACGTCCCGAAGTCCAACGGCGCCATCCTGCGCGCCGCCGCCCTGATGCCACGCGCGGCGGCGGAGTGGGTCGGCCGGGCGATGGGCACCGACAAGCTGATGACCGAGGTCGACCACGCCGCCCGCGCGGCCTACGAGGAGCGCGCCGCCCACAGTACGGCCGGGGACGCGACGGGCGACAAGGCGCCCGCGAAGGACCGCGCGGCCTGACCTGAACCTTTCGGACGCCGCCTCGTATCCCGGGTGAGACATGGCCGCCGGCGCGATGGGAAAGGCATACGACGCAACCTGGGGACGATTCTTCGCCTCCTTCTACGACCGCGCGCTGAAGGCGAGCGAGGAGCACGGGCTCGGGGACATGCGCCGGGCCCTGCTGTCCGAAGCGCGCGGTCGCGTGGTCGAGATCGGCGCCGGGACCGGCGTCAACCTCGACCTCTACAGCGACGGGATCGAGGATCTGACCCTGGTCGAGCCCGACCCGCACATGGGCGCGAAGCTCCGTGAGCGCCTGACCGGTCACAGCGGCCCGGCCCGTCTCGTCACCGCGCCCGCCGAAGCTCTCCCGTTCCCCGACGACACCTTCGACACCGCGGTCGCGACCCTGGTCCTCTGCACGGTCCCCGACCCGGTCGCCGCGATCGCCGAGCTGGCCCGCGTCCTCAAACCCGACGGCCGCCTGCTCTTCATCGAGCACGTCCGCGCCGCCGACCCGGGCACTGCCCGCTGGCAGGACCGCCTGGAGAAGCCCTGGCGCTTCATGGCCGACGGCTGCCACTGCAACCGCGACACCGAGGCCAACCTCCGCGCCTCCTCGTTCCAGGTCGACTCGGTCGAGCACGGCGTCCTGCCGAAGTCCCCGGCGATCGTTCGGCCGCTGATCCGCGGGACCGCGATTCTGACTGCTTGAACGCCGTCCGGGCGGGGGTCCGGGGGGCCTGCGGCCGTCCGAGGGAGGTCCTGGGCTCCTCATGGGGATCCTGGCAGGCTGTGACCCCCATGAGGAGCCCAGGACGCGAGGCTTTCGTGCGGGAGGCGTCACAGGGACGTGAGGAAGTCGGACTTCCGTGACGATCCGGTCCGGGAGTCTCCACACCTCGCCCGGATCGTTGACGAAGATGCCGGGAACGTCACACTTTCCGGCCCCGGAAGGCCCTTTTCGGGCTCCAAATCAAGGGCCGGGAACGCGCTGCGTACTTTGACCTTGCTATAGCACGGTCAATCCACGCAGCGCGTAGGTCGGTGTTGGACAACACGGGAAGAAGCGTGGAGTTCTCACGGTCTCTGTGACGACGCCTCACCTCCGTCACGGATCCTTGAACCTCCCGTGCGCCTCCCGCGAGGATCCCCTCCACACCTTCCATGCACCCGCCCCTCTCGCCACGGCCACAGCCTGCCCGGGCCGTGGCGAGAGGGGCGGGTCCCCTGCCCGTGCCCCCACCGGCGACCGGAGTTATGTCAATTCCGTCCCCCTACGACTCAAGCATGTCCTGGAGGAGGCCGAAGACGTACAGGAATGGAGACGCTTCCCGCTCATCCACCTGGGCCTGTCGCCGACAAGCTGAGCATCTGGCCGCTGGATTTGGGGCAGTACGGGCTCGATGCGACTTTCCAGGGGCTCACGGGCTTCGAACGGATGGAGATCCACGAGCGAACGCTGAAGTTGGCAGGTGTCCGATTCCGGATGGTCCAGGAGCTCGGGAACGCGTGGACGTTGCGATTCGGCCCGCTCAGCGCAAAAGAGGTCTCGATGGCGCTGCGCTCGTTCGTGCATTAGGCGATTTCGGGGGCTGAGAACGGCTCTCAGGGGGCCGGTTTCCCCCCGGATCCAGATCCAACGCACGATAATGATAGTTATGTCAACTTGAAGGGCGAGGGGCTCTCAAGGAAGTCGGATCGCCCCGCGTCAGCTCGCCGCTTCGATTGCTTCTTCGAGTTGGCCGGGAGTTTCGGGGGTGCTGATCGTTTCCAGGCCTTCGATGCTCGGGCCTTCGATCGCGAAGGATGGCGTGCCGTGGAAGCCGAGTTTTTCGGCTTCTTTGGTCTCGGATTCGAGCTGCTTTTTGTACTTGCCGCTCTTGCGTTCCTTGTTCCACTTGGCGAGGTTCGGGATGCCGGATCGCTTGCCGATGGATTCGATGAATTCGTCGGTCACGTAGCCGGAGTTCTCCTCGCCCTGGTTGCGGTAGAAGAGCTCGATGAAGTTCCAGGCCCGGTTCTGGGCGCCCGCGGCCAGGGCGGCTTCGCCGGCCGGGATCGATTCGGGGCCGATGATGATGAACTGGCGGAAGGTGATGCTCGCCTTGCCGCTGCGGACCTGGTTTTCGATGACTTCCGGCGTCACTTCTTCGGCGTTGGCCTTGCAGAACGGGCACTGCAGGTCGCCGTACTCGTAGACCTTCACCGGCGCGTCGGGATCGCCCAGGCGCGTCCCGGACTGCGGGATCCCGCTCAGCAGGTGGCCGACCTCGCCCTGTTCGGCCTGCGTCGGTTCGCCGCCGGAATCACCGCCGCCGGAACTGGCGACGATGATCACGACCACGACGACGATGATCGCCAGGAAGGCGCCGCCCGCCGCGAGCTGCAGCAGCCGCTGCCGGCGGGCGTCCTCCACGGCGGCTCAGCTGACCTTTTCGATCGCTTCTTCGAGCGCTTCGGTCGAGCCGGGCGTGCCGAGCAGTTCCAGGCCGTCAGATTTGGGACCTTCGATCGAGAACGACGGCGTCCCGGTGAAGCCGAGCTTTTCGGCCTGGGAGGTCGTTTCTTCGACCTGTTTCTTGTATTTGCCGCCCTGCCATTCTTGCTTCCATTTGGCCATGTCAGGCACGCCCACGTACTTGGCCATCGATTCGATGAACCCGTCGGTGGCGTAGCCCGAGTTCTCCTCGCCCTGGTTGCGGTACCAGGTCTCGATGAAGCTCCAGCCTTTGCCCTGGGCGCCCGCCGCGAGGGCGGCTTCGCCGGCCGGGATCGACTGCGGCCCGATGATGATGAAGTTGCGGAAGGTGATACTGACTTCGCCCTTCTTCACCTGGTTTTCCATGATCTTCGGCAGGATTTCTTCTGAGTAGTCTTTGCAGACCGGGCACTGCAGGTCCCCGTACTCGTAGAGCTTCACCGGCGCGCTCGCCTTGCCGAGGATCGTCGCGTTCTGCGGGATCCCGGAGAGCAGTTTTTCGACGTGCTCTTTTTCGACCAGGTTCGAGGCGTCGCCGCCCTTGTCGCTGCCACCGGAGCCCGCGACGACGATCACGACCACCACGGCGATCACCGCCACCAGCACCCCGATCGCGGAGAGCTTGAGCAGCCGCGTCCGCCGATCGCCGCCGGCCGCCTGCTTTTCGGCCGCGATGCGCTCTTCCCGGCGTTTCTCCCTGTCGCGCTGGTTACTCATCAGTCCTCCGTGTCGTATACGTGCAAAATCGGTACTGCGCTGCCCGCGACCCTAGTCGTCCTCGCCCCGGCCGTGTTCAGCCGTCTTCGGCGATCGGCCTCGCGGTCGCGCCTCCCCCGCCGCCGAGCACCTTGCCGCCGTCGGGCGTCCCGACGTAACCGAGCAGCCGCGTGACGTTGAGCAGGAAGCAGATCGTCATCAGGATCGCGTTGGCGACGCACCACTGGCAGATCGCTTCGATCTTCCAGATCTCCAGATAGGTCAGGTAGATGCTGAAGCCAAAGCCGCCGAGCGTGAACAGGAAGCCGCCGAGGCGCGCGTAATCGTTCCCCCACAGGACCGTGGCGAGGATGAAGATCCAGCCGAGGATCCCGAAGACGGCGACGTTGATCCCGAGGATGTGGGAGTAGGAGCTCTTGGCGACCGTCTCGCAGCCGCCGCCGCCCGCCAGGCAGGCGGGCGCGCCCGAGGTCGAGTCGGAGATGAAGATGTACGTGGCCACGCACAGTCCCAGCACGCCGACGAACGCGATTGCGCTCCGAAGAATTCGTTCACTCGGGAATCTCATACCAGTCCTCTAGCTGGATAGTGCCACGTCTGGCTCAAGGGCGAATAAGGAAATCTCGCGTGAAAGGCGCCCACCCTGCCAGGCCAGCGGCGACTGTCCCACATCCTCGCTGATCAGGCGGGCGTTCGGCAAGGTCTCCGCGTAGCTCTCGGCGACCGCGTAGGGATGCCCGGGGTCCGCCTCGTCGTGGGACGCGACGACCAGCGCCGGGACGTCGAGCCGGGCGAGGTCGGTCAGGGACCCGAACGGCCGGGAAGCCGGAGTCTCGCGCAGCGCCCGCGCCATCTCGCCGAGGTTCCGATGCAGTTCCATGCGCTGGCGACTGGCTTTCGCGACACCGTCCCGCCAGGCCTCCGCCACGCCGCTCTTCCGCATCAGATAGTCGACGAAGCCGTCGAGCCCGCCCGCTTCCAGCGCCGCCGCCAGCCCGTCCCAGTAGGCGAGCGCGCCCGCCGAGATCTCCCCCGTGTAGGTCGGCCCGACGACCACGAGGCCGCTCAGCCGCTCCGGGTGCGCGAGCGCGTACCCGACCGCCGTGTGGGCGCCCATCGAGTGGCCGCCGAGCAGGAAGCGGCCGTCGCCGACCTCCGCCTCGACCACCCGCTCGAGGTCGGCGATCAGCTCCGGGTATCCATAACTCTGCCCGGCCGGGGCCGGGTCGGACTCGCCGTGCCCGCGCGCGTCGTAGGTGATGACGCGGTGCCCCTCGCGCTCGAGGAAGCGCGAGCCGTGGACGACGTAACGGCGGCTCGCGGTCAGCCCGTGACAGAGGACGATCGGCGTCCCCTCCCCCGCGGCGGAGCCGCGCAGGACCGGCGCCCGGCCGACCGCGAACTCGGCACCCGCGGCGGCGGGCATCAGCCGACCCCCGCGACCGCGCGCTCGAGGTCGTCGACCGACTCGTAGGTCAGCCCGGCCAGGCTCACCTTGCGATAGCCGATCCGCCCCTCCTCGTCGACGACGAAGATCGAGCGGCGGATCAGCGGCCCGGCGGCGACCCCGTAGGCCTTGGCGACCGCCTTGTCCTCGTCGGCCAGCAGCGGCACGTTCAGCCGCTTCTCCTCGGTGAAGCGCTCGTGCGAGTCGACCGACTGCGGCGAGATCCCGAGCACGTCGGCGCCGAGCTTGTCCAGGCGATCGCCTTCGTCGCGGTAGGAGCAGAACTGTTTGGTGCAGACCGCGGTGAAGTCGCCCGGGTAGAAGGCCAGCACGACCTTGCGGCCGCGATAGTCGGACAGGCGGTACGTGCGCCCTCCCGTGCCGGGAAGCTCGAACTCCGGCGCCACGTCTCCAACGTCAAGCTTGGCCACTGCCAGAGCTTACGGAGCGGGACCTACCCGCGTTCGACCGTCATCTTTTCGATCACGACGGGCTGGGTCGGTTTTTCTTCCGGACCGCCGAGTTCGCCGATCCGTTCGACCACGTCGAGGCCTTTCGTCACCTTGCCGACCAGCGCGTATTCGGGCGGCAGCGTTTCGCCCTGCGGGCCGCTGACCACGTAGAACTGGCTGCCGGCCGTGCCGGGCGCCTCTTCGGAGGTCTTCGCCATCGCCACCGTGCCGAGCGTGTATTTGAGGTTCTTCGGCGGCGCCTGGACGACGCTGTAGCCGGGGCCGCCGCCGCCGGTGCCGGTCGGGTCGCCGCCCTGGATGACGAATTCGGGGACGATCCGGTGGAAGGTCAGTTCGTCGTAGAAGCCTTCTTCGGCCAGGTAGGCGAAGGAGTTGGCGATCGTCAGCGCTTCGGAGGTGGCAAGCGCGATGTCGAAGGTGCCGCAGTTGGTCTTGACGACCGCGGTTATCTTTTCGCCCTTCTTGGTCGTCAGCTTCGGCTTCGACAGGCTCTCTTCACGCGGTTCCGGCTGTTCCACTTCGGTGCAGCCTTTGGCACCTTTGCCGCCCGCTTCGCCCTGCTCCTTGCTCGCGGTGGTCTTCGTTTCGTCGCTGGAGCTGCTCTCGCCGCCGCGGGTGATCAGGATGACCCCGACGATCACGATCGCGAGGACGGCAAACCCGCCCAGGATGTACCACCGTTTGTCGAACTGGTCCCCACCCATCCGGCCCAGGAGAGTAGAGCAATTACGATCGGACCGATGTCGAGCCCCCCGCCGCTGACGCCGCTGGCCGCCGCGGTGCTCCACGTCGGCAGGCCGGAGCGGGTCCTGCAGGTCGCCTGCGGGGACGGCGAGGCGGCGCTCTTCCTCGCCCGTGAGTTCCCGACCGCGCGGGTGCGGGGGATCGACGCCGACGCCGGCGCGGTCGCCGCGGCGACGGGGCGGGTCGGCCTCGACCCGGAGGGCCGGGTCGCCTTCAAGGTCGGCGGCCCGCGCCGCATCCCCTACCCGGAGGACCACTTCGACCTGGTCGCGGCGGTCGACGCGCGGCCCTCGCCGGGTGAAGTGGCCCGCGTCCTACGTCCCGGCGGCCACCTTATCCTCGCCGCGACGCGCGGCGGCGCGACGGGGCGCGGGCTCTCCGGCAGGCTCCTCGTGCGCCGCCTGCGGGCCCGCGGGTTCGAGGAGATGGACGCCGAGGACGCGGGCGACGGCAGCTTCGCGGTCATGCGCCTCACCGATGCATAGGGTGGGCCGATGCGGCCGCTCGTCCTGCTGGTCAACCCCTCCTCCGGCGGCGGCCGGGCGCTGAAGCTGCTGCCGCGGGTCGAGGCCGTCCTCGACGAGCGCCGCGTCCCCTTCCGCGTCGTCCGCACCAGGAGCATGGAGCACGGCGTCGCCAAAGCGCTGGCCGCGGTGGAGGCCGACGAGCTGCCGGTGGTGGTCAGCGGCGACGGGATGCTGGGCGCGATCGGCGGTGCGATGGCGGGCGCCGAGACGCCGCTCGGGATCGTCCCGGCCGGCCGTGGCAACGACCTGACGCGCGTGCTGGGCATCCCGACCGATCCGGTCGAGGCCACCGAGGTCATCCTCGCCGGCCACAGCCGCACGATCGACATCGGCGAGGCCAACGGCCGGCGCTTCGTCGGCATCGCCAGCGTCGGCTTCGACTCCGACGCCAACCGCATCGCCAACGAGAGCCGCCTGCGCGGGAACCTCGTCTACGCATACGCGGCGCTGCGCGCGCTCGTCGCCTGGAAGCCCGCCCGCTTCACCATCGCGATCGGCGAGGAGCGCACCCGCGTCGAGGGCTACTCGGTCGTCGTCGCCAACAGCAGCGCCTACGGCGGTGGCATGTACGTCGCCCCGGACGCCCAGCTCGACGACGGCGAATTCGACGTGGTGACGATCGAGAAAGTCGGCAAGCTCCGCTTCGTAAGTAACCTGCCGAAGGTGTTCAAGGGCACCCACGTCCACAACGACGAGGTGCATGTCGTGCGCGCCTCCCGGCTCTCGCTCAGCGCCAGCCGGCCCTTCGCGGTCTACGCCGACGGCGAGCACCTGACCGACCTCCCCGCCGACCTGCGCGTGATCCCGCACGCCCTCCGCGTGCTGGTCCCGGCGACCGCTTGAGCGCGGCCGTGGCGGGCGGGCGAGCGGGCCGCGGCGGGGCCGCCTTCGGCGCCAAGCGGGCGCTGGCGCGGGCGATCGGCGCGGCGAGCCGGCGCAGCGGCCGCGGCGGCGGCACGACGCTGCCGGGACGGGTGCTGCTGCGGCTGGAGCCGGAGGCGATCGCGCGGCTCGGCGCGAGCCTCACCGGCGGCTCCACGATCGTCTCCGCGACCAACGGCAAGACGACCACCGCCGGGATGATCGCCGCGATCCTCACCGCCGAGGGCCGCCCGCCGGTCCACAATCGGGCGGGGTCGAACATGACCTGGGGCGTCGCCACGGCGCTGCTCGAGCAGCGCGGCGCGGAGGGGCTCTTCGAGGTCGACGAGGCCTGGCTGCCGCGCGTCGCCCAGCAGCTGGAGCCCCGCCTGATCGTGCTGGGCAACCTCTTCCGTGACCAGCTCGACCGCTATGGCGAGATGGAGGCGCTGGCGGAGGAGTGGGCGAAGGCGGTGGCGGCGGCGCCCACCGGGACCGGCCTGGCGTTGAACGCCGACGACCCGCTGATCGCCGACCTCGGCCGCGATCCCGACACCGAGCGCCCCCGCGAGGGCACGCTCTACTTCGGCATCGAGGACCACTCCCAGGCGCTGCCGGAGCTGCAGCACGCCTTCGACGCCAAGCACTGCCGCCGCTGCGGGCACCCCTACGCCTACGAGGTCGCCTTCGTCGGCCACCTCGGCCACTACTCGTGCCCGAACTGCGGCGCCCAGCGGCCCCGGCCCGACGTCGCCGCGACGCGGATCGAGCTGCGCGGGATGGAGGGCTCGGCGGCGACGGTGCGCGTGCCCGGCGGCGAGATCGAGGTCGAGCTCCCCCTCCCCGGCCTCTACAACGTCTACAACGCGCTGGCGGCGATCGCCGCCGCGATCGTGCTGGGAGTCGACGCGGAGCGGGTCGCCGCCGCCCTGCGCGACATGCGCGCCGCCTTCGGCCGGGTCGAGACGATCCCGATCGGCGACCGCGAGGTCTCCATCCTGCTGATCAAGAACCCGGCAGGCGCCAACGAGGTCCTGCGCACGCTGCGACTCGAGGCCACCAGGTCGAGTTCGCAGAAATCCGCGGATAGCGCGGAGAAGTGCGAACTCGACGGGGGGATCGACCTCTGGATCGCGCTGAACGACCGGATCGCGGACGGGCGGGACGTGTCCTGGGTCTGGGACGCCGACTTCGAGGTGCTGACCGGGGCCGTGCGTCGGGTCACCTGCGCCGGGACCCGGGCGCCGGAGATGGCGCTGCGGCTGAAGTACGCGGGCTGGCCAGAGGACCGGATCGCGGTCGAGCCCGACATCGCCGCCTCGCTCGACGCCGCTGTCGCCGCGGCGCAGGGACGCCTCTTCGCCCTCCCCACCTACACCGCTCTGCTGGAGCTGCGGAAGCTGCTCGCCCACCGTGGCCTGGCGAAGGAGTTCTGGCAGTGAGCGCCCCGCGCGGAGAGATGCGCGGCGGCTCGGCCTCGACCTCCGAAGCCGCGATCTGGCATGACGTCGAGTGCGGCGCCTACTCAGCCGACCTCTGCGTCTGGGACGACCTCGCCGACCGCTGTGGCGACCCGATCCTCGAGCTCGGCGCCGGCACCGGCCGCCTCGCGATCCACCTCGCGCGCCGCGGCCACCGGGTGATCGGCCTCGACCACGACCCCGCGCTGATCGCCGCCCAGCGAGAGCGCGCCGCCGGGCTCCCGGTCACGCCGCTGCTCGCCGACGCGCGCGGCTTCGAGCTGCCCGAGCCTGTGGCCCTTGCGCTCGCCCCGATGCAGCTCCTGCAGATGCTCGCCGACCGCGCCGAGCGCCTCGCCTGCCTCGACGGGGTCGCCGCCCAGCTCCTCCCCGGCGGCCGCCTCGCCGCGGCGATGGTCGAGGGCATGCCGGAGCCCGAGGAAGGCGAACCGCTCCTCCCCGACGTGCGCGAGGTCGACGGCTGGGTCTACTCGAGCCTGCCGCTGGAGGCGACGGTCGGTCCGGAGTACATCGTCGTCCACCGCCTGCGCCAGCGGGTCTCGCCGAGCGGCGAGCTCACCGACACCCCCGACCAGGTGACGATCTGCACCCTGACCGCCGACCAGCTGGAGGCCGAGGCGGCCGAGGTCGGCCTCGTGCCGATCGAACGCCTCTACATCGACCCTACCGACGATCACGTCGGCTCCACGGTCGTCGTCCTCGGCGAGGAGGAGTGATGGAGCTCCGCGTCCTCAGCCTCTATCCCGAGCAGATGAACATCTACGCCGACCGTGGCAACATCCTCTTCCTGCAGCGGCGCTGCGATTGGCGCGGGATCGCCTTCAGATGGGACGGAGCCGGGCCGGGCCAGTCCATCGATCCCTCCTCGCATGATCTCTTCTACATCGGCGGCGGCCAAGACCGCGATCAGCGCGTCGTCGCCGCCGACATGGTCGAGACCAAGCGCGCCGCGCTGGCCGCGGCGGTCGAGGACGGCGCCGTCCTGCTCGCCGTCTGCGGCGGCTACCAGCTGCTCGGCGAGAGCTACCAGCTCGGCGAGGAGACCCTGCCCGGCCTCGGCCTCGCCGACCTCCGCACGGTCCGCGAGGACGGTCCGCGGCTGATCGGCAACGTCGCGATCGAGACCGAGCTCGGCGGCGAGAAGCGCGTGCTCGCGGGCTTCGAGAATCACGGCGGGCGCACCTACCTCGGGACGGACGCGCGTCCCCTCGGCCGCGTCGTCAAAGGCCACGGCAACAACGGCGCCGACGGCCTCGAGGGCGTGTGGCGCGACAACATGGTCGGCACCTACCTCCACGGCCCGCTCCTGCCGAAGAACGCCTGGCTCGCCGACCACCTGATCGGACTGGCGCTGGAGCGCTGCTACGGCGAGCGCCCCACCCTGGAACCGCTCCCCGACGAGCTGGAGCGCGCCGCCCACGCCAGCGCCCGCGCGGCGGCCGGCGTCTGATCGGCCCGCGTCGGCGGACTCCGGGCCCGGGGAGGGGACCGTAGGGACGGGGCCCCGCAAGCTGTCGCCCGGGGAGGGACGCGCCCCTCTCGCCACGGCCCGGGCAGGCTGTGGCCGTGGCGAGAGGGGCGGGTGTGCGGAAGGTGTGGAGGGTCCGGGACGGGAGCGTCACGAGGGGGCGTCGGGAGTGGCACGGATCCGTGACGGGAGTCAGACGTCGTCACGGAGATGCCGGGAACTCCGGTCTTTCTCCCATGTTGTCCAACACCGACTTACGCGCTGCGTGTATTGACCCCCCTATAGGGGCCCTAAATCACGCAGCGCGTTCGGGACTCTTGATTTGGGGTCCGAAAAGGGCCTTCCAGGGTCGGAAAGTGTGACGTTCCCGGCATCTCTGTGACCGATCGGGCCGAGGTGTGGAGACTCTCCGACGGGATCGTCACGGAAGTCCGACCTCCCCCGTCCCTGTGACGCCTCCCCACGGAAGCCCGACTTTGCGACGTCCCTGTGACGGCTTTCCCACGAACGCCTCACGTCCTGGGCTCCTCATGGGGGTCACAGCCTGCCAGGACCCCCATGAGGAGCCCAGGACCTCCCTCGGACGGCCGGCGGCGCCCCGGACCCCCGCCCGGACGGCCGCCCGCCCCCTAAGGCGCCGCCGGCACCACCGCCAGCGGCCCAGAACCCTTCTCCAGGTCCGCCGTGTCGAACGAGGGCGACGAGAGGCGCTCGGTCCTCGGCATCGCCTCGACGAACACCTCCTCGGTGTCGAGGAAGTTGACCTTCGCGGTCTTGTAGTGCATCGGCACCACCCAGGACGGGGCGAGGTCCCTGGCGATCGCGGCCGCGGTCGCGCCGTCGATCGTCGGGCCGCCGCCGACCGGGAGGAAGAGGAGGTCGATGCCGTCGAGGTGGGCGCGCTGCTCGGGGCGCAGGGCGGGCTGGCCGAAGTCGCCGAAGTGGGCGACGCGGAGGCCGTCGAGGTCGAAGACGACGATCGTGTTGGGGCCGCGTTCGGTGCCCGCCGCTTCGTCGTGCTCGGAGGCGATCGCGACCACCTCGCCGAGCGGCGTCTCGTGCGTCCCGGCAAGTGATCGCACCAGGGCGGGCTCGCCGTCGAGCACCTCGACCCCGTTGTGGTCGCGGTGCTCGTGGGTCACGATCAGCAGGTCGACGCCGGCGGGCGACTGGATCGCCGGGTAGCCCCACTCGATGCCCTTCCAGCCTCCGACCGCCCCGGGATCCCACGGGTCGATGAAGACCGTCGCGTCCTCGCCGGCGAGCGTGAACGCCGACTGCCCGTGCCAATCAACTCGCATGTGACTCCTCCAGTTCTCGGACCGGGCCGGCCGACACGCCGCTCGGCGCCTCACTCGGCTCGGTGTGGGTGTAGCGCCCGCCGCGCATCAGCGACGCGGCCGCGGCGATCAGGCAGGCGACGATCGCGAAGCCGAAGGCGGTGTCGAGCCCGTTGCTGAACGGTCCCGAGATCAGGCTCGGGAAGAAGCTGTGGCCGGTCAGCACCGCCTGGGCGTGCTGCGGCAGTTCGTGCAGGGTCTGGGCGCCCAGCAGGTGTTCGATCGGGTTTTCCCCGAGGAAGGCGGCGAAGAGGACCGAGATCGGCGGCGTTTCGCCGACTTCGTGGGCTTTCGCGGCGGCGATGCCGTGCGCTTCGAGGCCGGTGGTCATCGCGTGCGGCAGGCTCGACGCCAGCCCGACGATCAAGAGCGTGAAGAAGATCCCCATCGAGATCACCTGGGCGGAGTTCTGGAAGGTCTGGTTCATGCCACCGCCGGCGCCGCGGTCGCCGGGCGGCAGGCTGTTCATCACCGCGGCGCGGTTCGGCGAGGCGAACATCCCCATCGAGATCCCGTTGAAGGTGAGGATCGCGGCGAAGACGGGATAGGAGAAGTCGACCGGCAGGAAGGTCAGCGCGGCAAAGCTGGTGGCGGCGCCGATCATCCCGCCGGTGGCGAAGCCGCGGGCGCCGAAGCGGTCGGAGAGGTAGCCCGAGGCGGGCCCGGCGATCAGCATGCCGATCGTCAGCGGCAGCATGTAGATGCCCGCGATCAGCGGCGCTTCGGTGTAGTCGTAGCCGTGCAGCGGCAGCCAGATGCCCTGCAGCCAGATGATCAGCATGAACATCAGGCCGCCGCGGGCGATCGCGGCGAGGAAGGTCGAGAGCGTGCCGAAGGTGAAGGCACGGATGCGGAAGAGCGGCAGGCGGAACATCGGTTCTTTGACCCGCCGCTCGACCATCACGAAGGCGACCATCGAGACGAGGGCGCACCCGAGCAGGGCGAGCACGCGCGGGCTCCCCCAGCCAGTCGGCGACCCGCCGTAGGGGCGGATCCCGTAGGTGACGGCGACCATCGCCAGGATCAGCGCGAGGGCGAAGGTGACGTTGCCCCACCAGTCGATCGAGCCGGGGTTCGGGGTCGAGAGCTCGTGCAGCTTGAGGTAGGCCCAGACGGTGCCGAAGATGCCGACCGGGACCGAGATCAGGAAGACCAGCCGCCAGTCGATCGGCGCCAAGAGGCCGCCGAGGATCAGGCCGATGAACATCCCGCTGACCCCGACGATGTTGTTGATCCCCAGCGCCATGCCGCGCTGGTTGGCGGGGAAGGCGTCGGTGAGGATCGCCACCGAGTTGGCGAGCAGGCAGGCGCCGCCGATCCCCTGGACGATCCGGAACACGACCAGGAAGAGGGCGCCGTCGGACCCCGTCATCCAGTCGATCGCCAGCATCAGCGAGGCGACCGTGTAGATGACGAAGCCGAGGTTGTAGATCTTGACCCGCCCGTACATGTCCCCGAGGCGGCCGAGGCTGACGATCAGGACGCTGGTGACGACCAGGTAGCCGAGGATCATCCACAGCAGGTAGAAGCTGTTGGAGGGCAGCAGCGGGTCGAGGTGGATGCCGCGGAAGATGTCCGGCATCGCGATCAGCGTGATCGAGGCGTCCAGCGTCGCCAGGAGGATCGCCAGGGTGGTGTTGGAGAGCGCGATCCACTTGTACCGGTCGTCGTGGGAGGCGCCGTGCCCGTTGGCGGTCGCTGCCGTCATCTCTCTATGTTACACAGGCAACCTGTGCAGTTTGCCTGTATGTATGCGCTAAGGTTGGCGGGTGCCGACGCGCACCGACATCGCCCCGCTCGCCGCCGACCTGCGGGTCGCGGTGGGACAGCTGATCCGCCGGCTGCGCGCCGAGAACCTCTTCCCGCTCACCCAGACCTGGGTGCTCGGCCGCCTCGACCGCGAGGGTCCCGCCAGCGTCTCCGACCTCGCCCAGGCCCTGCGGGTCCGGCCGCAGTCGATGGCGCAGACGGTCGGCGACCTCGAGGGCGAGGGGATGGTCGAGCGCAATCCCGACCCCGGCGACCGCCGCCGCGCCCTGGTCAGCCTCACCGAGGCCGGTCAGGCCCGCATCGCCGCCGACCGTGCCGCCCGCGAGGGCTGGCTGGTGAAGGCGCTCGAAGAGCTGCCGGACGCCGACCGCGAGACGATCGAGCGCTCGGTCGAGATCCTCGCCCGCCTCGCCGACGCGGACGTCTGACCCCTTCCGCTGTTCCTTATGCCGGAATGGTCGGGATAAGGAACAGCTGGCCGTTGATCAGCGACCGGTGGAGCCGAAGCCGCCGTCGCCGCGGGCGGAGTCGCTGAGCTCGGCGACCTCGACCGGCTCGGCGAGCGCGACCGGCGTCACCACCAGCTGGGCGATCCGCGCGCCCGCCTCGATCCGGACCGTCTCGGCCGGATCGGTGTTCAGCAGCAGCACCCGGATTTCGCCACGGTAGCCGGCGTCGATCAGGCCGGGGCTGTTGACCAGCGTGATCCCGTGCTCGCGGGCGAGGCCGGAACGCGGGAGGACGAGCCCGGCGTGGCCCTCGGGGATCTCGACCGCGATCCCGGTCCCGAGGCTCCAGCGCTCGCCGGGGCCGATGTGGGCCTCCTCGATCGAGTAGAGGTCGAGTCCCGCGTCGCCCGGATGGGCGCGGGTCGGCAGCACGGCATCGATGCGGAGTTTCGTCACCTGGAGGTCCATGGCGCGCAGCCTAGAGAGTCGCGGGGGCTCAGGCGACCGCGAGGTCGGTGAAGCGGTGCAGCTCGGCCGAGGGCACGCGGGCGTGGACGAGGACGCCGTCGGCGCGGTCGGTCCGCTCCAGCTCCCCCGCCACCTCGTGCAGCTCGTGCAGGCGGCCGCCCTGGCTGTAGGGGATCAGCAGCTCGACCTCGGTGAGGGTCTCGGCGAAGGCCCGCTCGATCCGCTCGCGCAGCTCCTCGAGGCCCTCCCCGGTGAGCGCCGAGACGAGCACCGCGTCGGGGTGCGCGATCGCGACCTCGTGGCGCTCGTCCTCGTCCAGCAGGTCGGCCTTGTTCAGGACCAGGAGGCGCGGCTTATCCCCCGCCCCGATCTCCTCCAGCACCTCGTCCACCGCGTGCATGTCGACCATCCGTCGCTCTTCGGTCTCGGAGGCGTCGACGACGTGCACGATCAGGTCGGCCAGCGTCGTCTCCTCGAGCGTCGCCTTGAACGCCTCGACCAGCTGGTGGGGCAGCTTCTCGATGAAGCCGACCGTGTCCGTGAGCAGGTAGTCGCGGCCGGAGAGCTCGAAGCTCCGCGTGGTCGGGTCGAGCGTCTCGAAGAGGCGGTTGGCGACGCCGACCTCGGCGCCGGTGAGCGCGTTCAGCAGCGTCGACTTGCCGGCGTTGGTGTACCCGGCGAGGGCGACCCGGGGGATCTGCGAGCGTTCGCGCTCGGCGCGCATCACGCCGCGGTTCCGTTCGGTGCGACGCAGACGCCGGCGCAGCTCGGCGATCCGGTTGCGGGCCAGCCGGCGGTCGGTCTCGATCTGGCTCTCACCCGGGCCCCTGGTGCCGATGCCGCCGTCGATCCGCCCCGCGCCGAGGCGCTCGAGATGGGTCCAGAGGCCCCGCATGCGGGCCATGTTGTACTCGAGCTGCGCCAGCTCGACCTGCAGCTTGCCCTCGGCCGAGTGGGCGTGGTCGGCGAAGATGTCGAGGATCACCGCGGTGCGGTCGATCACCGGCACGCCGAGCGCCGACTCGAGGTTGCGCTCCTGGCGCGGCAGCAGCTCGTCGTCGCAGGCGACCAGGTTGGCGCCGTCGGCCTCGATCTGCGCCTTCAGCTCCTCCAGGCGGCCGCGGCCGAAGTAACGGTCCGGGTCGGGCTTCTGGCGCTGCTGGGTGGCGACGCCGGCGGTGGCGACGCCCGCGGTGCGCAGCAGCTCCTTCAGCTCGGCCAGCGGCTCGCCGCGCTCGCGGCCGTCGACGATCCCGATCGCCAGCGCGCGCTGACGCGCCCGTCGGTTGACGACCCCGGCACCGTTCCCCTTCTGCGCTGCGTACCGCGTCTCGATGACACGGCCGTTCTTCGATCCACTCACTCTGACCCATTGTAAGCGGCCGCCCAGGCCGTTTAGGGTGGGTCCTGTGAAGGTCTTCGTCACGGGAGGGACGGGTTTCATCGGCGGCGCCGTCGTGCGCCAACTGCGCGCCCGCGGTGACGATGTCGTGGCACTCGTGCGCAATCCCGCCAAGGGCGCGGCGCTGGAGGAGCTCGGCTGCACTCTTGTCCCCGGGGACCTGAACGACGAACCGGCGATCCGCTCCGGCATGGAGGGCTGTGACGCGGTGATCCACGCGGCTGCCGTCTACGAGGTCGGCATCCCGGCGAGCGAGCGCCGGTCGATGCAGGAAGCGAACGTCGGCGGTACCGAACGCGTCCTGGGCGCGGCCCTGGAGGCCGGGATCCCGAAGGTCGTCTACGTCTCCACGGTCGGCATCTTCGGCAACACCCACGGGCGCGTGGTCGACGAGACCTACGAGAACCCGGCCGACAACTTCACCTCCGAGTACGAGAAGACGAAGTGGGAAGCCCACCAGGTCGCCAAGCGGCTGATCGGGGAGGGGCTCCCCTGCGTGATCGTCCAGCCCGGCGGCGTCTACGGGCCCGGCGACGAATCGGCGACCGGCCGCCTGCTCGACCAGTTCCTCGAAGGCAAGATGCCCCTCATCCCCTTCCCGGAGCTGGGCATCTGCCTCACCCACGTCGAGGACATCGCCGCCGGCATCCTCCTTGGCCTGGACAAGGGCAAGCCCGGCGAGGCCTACGTGATCAGCGGCCCCGTGACGACGGTGCGCGAGGCGATCAGCGTGGTCGCCGCGGAGACCGGCCGGAAGGCCCCGAAGCACGCGATGCCGACGGCCCTGATGAAGCTGATGACCCCCTTCGGCGCCCTGGTCGGCAAAGTCATGAACCAGCCGCCCAACCTGCGCGAGCTGATCGCAAGCGCGGACGGCGTCACCTTCTGGGCCAACCACGACAAGGCGACCCGCGAGCTCGGCTACGAACCCCGCGGCCTCCAGGAGGGCATCCACGCGATGCTCGAGGCGGAGGGTCGGCTGCCGACGGGCGGCGCGGGGTAGCCGGTTGGCCGTAGGGGCCGCGCGGTCGGGGAGGGATGTGGCCCTTGACGGCTGGCGCACGGAAGAGCGCCAGGCGAGTTCGCACTTCTCCGCGCTATCCGCGGATTTCTGCGAACTCACCCAGACGACGATGGGCCGTCCACCTTGTCGGCTGTTGCCTGGGTAGGGACCCGCCCCTCTCGCCACGGCCCGGGCAGGCTGTGGCCGTGGCGAGAGGGGCGGGTGTGCGGAAGGTGTGGAGGGAGGCGCGCGGGAGCGTCACGGGAGTGCGCCGGGAGTGGCACGGATCCGTGACGGAGGTCTGACGTCGTCACGGAGATGCCGGGAACTCCGGACTTTCTCCCGTGTTGTCCAACACCGACCTACGCGCTGCGTGTATTGACCCCCCTATAGGGGCCCTAAAACACGCAGCGCGTTATCGGCCCTTGATTTCCGGGCCGAAAAGGGCCTCTGAGGGCCGGAAAGTGTGACGTTCCCGGCATCTCTGTGGACGATCCGGCCGAGGTGTGGAGGCTCCCCGACCCGATCGTCACGTAAGTCCGACTTCGCAACGTCCCTGTGACGCCTCTCCCACGCAAGCCTCACGTCCTGGGCTCCTCATGGGGGTCACGGCCTGCCAGGACCCCCATGAGGAGCCCAGGACACCGCCGAACCACCTCGGACGGCCGCAAGCGCCGCGGACCCCCGCCCCCCCGGACCCCGCCCCAGACCCCACCGCCACCCCACCTCACTAGTCTTCGCGCCCATGCGCGTAATCGACGTTGAGCACCTTGGCCGTCCGCACGTGATCGGTTGCTGGGAGGTCGACGGCATGCTCGTCGATCCCGGCCCCGAGTCCTCCCTGCATACGCTGTTGGAGAAGATCGGCGAGCAGCGGCCCGAGGCCATCCTCCTCACCCACATCCACCTCGACCACGCCGCCGCGACCGGCGCGCTGGTGGCCCGCTGGCCCGACCTGCCGGTCTACGTCCACGAGCGCGGCGCCCCGCACATCATCGACCCGTCCCGCCTCCTCGCCTCGGCGGAGCGCCTCTACGGCGACCAGCTCGAGTACCTCTGGGGGAAGATCCAGCCGGTCCCGGAGGCCAACGTCACCACGCTGGCCGGCGGCGAGACCGTGCGGGGCATGCGCGTCGCCTACACGCCCGGCCACGCCTCCCACCACGTCTGTTACCTACACGAGGAGACCGGCACCGCCTTCGTCGGCGACGTCGCCGCCTGTCGCCTCCCGGGCACGAACCTCGTCATCCCCCCGACCCCACCCCCGGACATCGACGTCGAGGCCTGGGAAGACTCGATCGCACTGGTCGAAGGGTGGCAGCCCGAGAAGCTCGCCCTCACCCACTTCGGCCCGATCGAGGACCCGACCGCCCACCTCGCCGAGGCGAAGCGCCGCCTGCGCGAAGAGGCCGAGCTCGCCCACCAGATGGACGAGGCCACCTACGAGGCCGACCTGCAAAAGCGCATCGCCGCCACGCTCGACGACCCCGAGGCGACCGAGGAGATGTTCCAGGCCGTCCCGACCGCCTACCAGTGGTCCGGCCTCGACCGGTACTGGCGCAAGAAAGCCGAGCGCGAAGGCGCCTAGATTCCTTCCTCGCGCTTGATTTGCTCGGTGGATGACATCGGTGGAAAAACTCCGCCGTCGAGGAGGTCACGTTCCCCCAGGGGTTCCGGCAGCCGGACCTTGACAGGCGGCTCGATGGTCCCGATGCACGTGTAGGCTTCGTTCGCGCCAAGTTCCGGCATCGGGCGGATCCAGAGGGACATCAGGAACGCCCCGTTTTCCTCACGGAATTCAGGGGTCTCGAGGCGCTTGTCCTGACTGGCGCGGCCTGCGCATTCCCCGGGTCCCAGGTCCACCTTCACGATCCGGGTCGACGGCTTCAGAACTTGTCCCCGTGCCAGCGTCCAAGTGATTGCAGTCTGATGGTCGCGGAGAAGCGCGGGCTGACAACTGGACGAATACCCCACCCAGGCCCAGCCTTTCGCCCTGCGTTCGAAGGAATTGACTTCGACGCCGCCGTTCGAGAGGCTGCCGCGGCCGAATTCGGCATAGCGCGCAGTTTCCACCAGCAGGCGCCAGGAGTGGGGCTTGGAGGGTGGGAAGTCGTGCTTGGTCTTTGCGAGGTAGCGTCGCAGTGCGACCTCAGATGGCGTGTGCCCGCGCTCCGCGTCGGTAGGATTGGCAAACGCGACGAGCGGATTGAACGGGATCGACCCGCAGGAGACTTCCCCGGTCCAGCCGGACCATTCGCTCACCGCCGAGTCCGCGCCACCCCTCGATTCGGCCGGATCGCTGCCGCCCCGCGATGCCCCTACGGCGATGGCGGTAGCACCACCGCCGAGGAAAAGGGCGGCGACAACCAACCATACGAGGATCCCCGACCGGTGCATCAGCTGCGCAAACCTACCCGACCCGCCGAGGTCGGATGTTTAAGCCAAGTGCTCGCGCATGCGCTCGACGGCCTCTTCGATCCGGTCGTCGGGGGTGGTGAGGGAGATGCGGAAGAAGCCCTCGCCGCTCGGGCCATACATCGAGCCGGGTGAGACGACGACCGCGGCCTCTTCGAGGACGGTCTCGGCGAAGGAAGTCGAGGTGTGGCCCTCGGGGACGGGGGCCCAGACGTAGATCGTGCCCTTCGGCGGCGTGACGTCGACGCCGATCGCGCCGAGGGCCGAGACGACGAGATCGCGGCGGCGCTGGTAGGTGGCGTTCATCTCGGCCAGCGGCTCGGGCGGGCCGGCGATCGCGGTGGCGCCGGCGATCTGGACCGCCTCGAAGAGGCCCGAATCGACGTTGGTCTTCAGGCGCCAGTAGCTCTGGATCGCGTCGGCGTGGCCGAGGATCGCGGCGCAGCGCCAGCCGGTCATGTTGTAGCCCTTGGATACCGAGAAGACCTCGACCCCGACCTCCTTCGCCCCCGGCGTCGCCAGGAAGCTCGGCGCGACATAACCGTCGTAGGTGGTCTCCGAGTAGGCGTTGTCGTGGACGACGAGGATCTCGTGCTCGCGCGCGAACTCGATCACCTCCTCGAAGAAGCCGTCGGGGACGATCGCGCCGGTCGGGTTGTTGGGGAAGTTGATGAACATCAGGCGCGCCTTCGCCGCGATCTCGGGTGAGATCGCGCTCAGATCCGGCGCGAAGCCCTTCTCCGGCACCAGCGGCATCAGCTCGGCGGTGGCGCCGTGGAGCAGCGGGCCGCCGGTGTAGACCGGGTAGCCGGGATCGCTGGCCAGCGCCACGTCGCCCGGGTCGAGGAAGGCGTTGCAGAGGTTGTAGATGCACTCCTTGGCGCCGATCGCCGGGATCACCTCGTTCGCCGGGTCGACCGCGACGCCGAAGCGGCGGTCGTAGAAGTCGGCGAAGGCCTGGCGGAAGTCCTCGCGGCCGCGGTTCGACGGGTACTGGTGCGTCGCCGGGTCGGCGACCGCCCGCTGCATCGCCTCGACGATGTAGTCGTAGGTCGGCATGTCGGGGTCGCCGATGCCGAGGCTGATCACGTCGATGCCGGCGGCCTTCTTCTCCGCGATCCGTCGCTCCAGTTCCTGGAACATGTAGGGCGGGATCTGCTGGAGGCGCTTGGAAGGCTCGGCTATAGGCATGGCGCGGAACCTAACGAAAGCCCGGGCGCGAAGCCGGGACGGTCAGGCCTGCTCGGCGAGCGCGGCGAGCAGCTCGGGCGACGCCTCGCCCGCGTAGACCGGCTCGGCCCAGCCGTCGAGGCGGACCGCGAGGTCGTCGTCGATCGCGACGGTCAGCTCACCGCCGTCGAGCTCGACCGTGATCGGGCTGGGCGCGCCGCGCAGGAAGGCGGTGACGGCGGCGCCGGAGGCACCGGTGCCGGAGGAGAGCGTCTCCCCCACACCGCGCTCGAAGATGCGGGCGCGCACGTGGCTGCCGTCGAAGGCGAGGAAGCTGACGTTGGTGCGGTTCGGGAAGAGCGTCGAGCCTTCGATCTCGGGTCCGACCAGCTCCAGGTCGAGGTCGGCCAGCTCGACCGGGTCGACGAGGATCGCGCACTGCGGGTTACCGATCGAGACGTGCTGGAACTCCCACTCGCGCCCCGCCGAGCGGACCGTGCCGCGGCCGTCGGGGCCGCCGGAGGGGAAGTCCTTGGAGGTGGTCGAGGCCTTCCCCATGTCGACCGAGCAGGTCAGCTCGCCGGTGATCGTCGGCCGGATCGGCCCGGCGACGGTCGAGATCGCGAACTCATCGGCATCGGTCCAGCCGTGGCGGCGCAGGTAGAGGATCGCCTCGCGGGCGCCGTTGCCGGAGAGCTCGGCCTCCGAGCCGTCGGGGTTGAAGATCCGCAGGTTCGCGACGAACTCCGGGTCCTCGGAGCGCGAGAGCAGCAGGATCCCGTCCGAGCCGACCCCGAAGTGCGGATCGCAGAGCCACTCGACCCGCTTCGCGTTCAGCTCCCAAGGAAGCTCCGCCGCCTCGAGGATCAGATAGTCGTTCCCCAGCGCCTGCCACTTCTCGAATCTCACGGCTTTAGGGGCCAATCAGGTCTGACCGGCGTAACCACGCAGAGGGATCGAAGGACTTGTGCGGCATCTCTTCAAGAATACGAACGACATCATCGAGTTTAGCCCCTCCCTCACCGATCAATTGCAGTCGCCTGAGCGCTCGTCCATCTTCTACGCCCTCTAGGAAGCGGGTGATGTCCTCAGGCCGTTGCGTCCTATTGAGATATGACTGCAAAATGAGGACCATGGCGTCAGAAAAGAGCTCTTTTGAGTTCTGATCAGAGAGTGCCGCCATTGATTGCACTACGAACTTCGCAATCTCAGTGTCGGCGAAGATGTAATAAGAGCCGTGCGCGCGAATGGCCACCTCACCATTCCGCCCCGCAACGGGGATCTCGGTATTGCCGATGAATACTGGGTGACCGCCGGGGCGTCTGTATCCGCGAATATTTGGCTCGGATGACGCGAGCTCGAGCCATTGGCTTCCACCGTCAGGTCTCCGCCATGCGAGATCAATCCTACGTTCCTCTGGCCTTATGACTATTTCACCGACTTCTCGGTCAGAAAGGGCCATCTGGTACAGCGTTCGCTCAGGATGGAACCCGACGAGGGTAACGCCATGAGGGAGTTGGAAGCCCCCATTGGAAAAACTGTTCGATATTCCGCTCAGTGAACCTTCGGCTGGGATTTCCCGGAGGATTCCCTCCGCCGACCTGACAAGTCCCGAGTCCACAGTCCAGAGGTAGGCTGCGTCCGACAACGCCTCGCAGCTCACAATCCCACGGCTGCCGTCAGTCTCCGTCAGAAGAAGAGTTCCCGACCGTAATGCTTCAACCAAGGCGTCAAGCTCAACGGAGCGAAGAACGTTGACATACCGGCCAACCGTAGACTCACCTGACAGGAGGTCCGCGACTAAGGATTCGCCCTCCTGCGCAGCCCAAGTCAGAGACTGTCCTCGATTAGTACGAAGGGCTGACGATTCTTCCTCAATATGCCGGATGTACGCGGAATAGATCCTGCGGAGCATCAGGCGTCGCTCAGGGGTCGCCTCCAGCCCGGCCCGGGCGACATTCGTTTTAGGTGCAAGCGGACCACGCGCGTCTACCAATGCAACAACGCCATCCTCCAAGAACCCGGGAGTCGTTTCTTCGACGCGTATACCCTCTATGCAGGTGCCAACGAGATATCGACCGACTTGATCTCCCACCGGAACGCTCTTCGTGCTCAGAAATGCCCACTCTTCGAAATAACGGCTCCACTGGACTGCTATCGCGGTGGACACCTGTTCTTCATCAAGTTGAATGACCTTTACGACGCGGTCCCCAGGCGGTTCGCTACCGTCCCAAAGTCTCATTCCGCGTTCTTGAAGTCGCTGCTCCAAGGCTTGCTTTGGCGACTCGAATGCGATTCGGGCCGCGACTTCCTCGTTCACGGCAAGGGACACTTCGCATCGGGGTACAACCACCCAGCGATTGAAGGTCGACCGAACGTCCCCGATCCTGGCGGATTTGCGAACACGCAGACGCACTTCGGTACCGTGAGGCATTAAGCGTAGGGCCGTTGGATCAGAATCCTTGTCCAGAAGTCGGACGAGATACTTCCCATGGACCGATCGCAGCGTCAGCTGTCGAGCAGTTGGCTCCTCCGGCGTACAAGTGGCAATCTCGACCGAATCCGCGATCATGAATGCCGACAGAACCCCAATCCCAAATCGGCTAATGGAGGAAAACTCAGGATATGCCTTCTTAAAGCCTTCCTCTTGGTAGCGCGATGACCCCGCCTTGAGCAGATTTCGTTCGATCACCGCGCTAGTCATCCCGGTTCCGTTGTCGCGAACAACGAGTTCCCGGTCGTCCTCGTTCCATTCGACCTCGATCAGGCCCGATCTTGGACCTCGCCCCGCCTGCATTTCTTGGAGACGAATGGCGTCCAAGCTGTTCTGGACTAGCTCTCGAAGGACTACGCCGGTGTCGTTGTAAAGGGTGTGGCCCGTCAACAGGTCAAGGATGCGACCTTGGTCAAGCGTGAATGAGAGTTGCTGAGGTGAAAATCCTTTGGCCCTGACATTTGAAGTATCTATGGATTTCCACGGAAAGAAATATTCGCTGTCGTGTTCCGCAACGGAGGCTGCTGCCCACTGGGCAGAAAGCTGTAGTTGCTTCTCCGTGTATTCAAGGTACGAAGTAAGACCAAAAAACGCCTCCGCGTCATCGTAGGTCGCAAACACCTCGACGGTGTTCCGCGCCGCCTCCTTCGAGAAGTTGCCGTCCTCGTCCTTGCCGACCTGAGACCTGACCGTCTCAACAGCGTGCTGCTTTGCCCACTCGCGTTGACTTACCGGATCCTGGGGATTCACAAGTCGAAACATCACGGATGGAGTTCGATCGCTCGTAATATGTAGAAGGTCGGCAGTTCGGAGCAGAATAGCCGCGTATTGAACGTTCGCCGCGACCTCGGGTCCTTGCCCATACGGTCTCGACACCCGGTACTTGTTGGTGTCGTAAAGATCATCCAAGTGATGGCTTTCGCAGACAAGCGCGAGGTCTGAGAGAAATGGGCCGGGCAGTGCGGAGAGCATTGAAGCTACAGCCTCAGCGGTAGTCTCCGAGACTCCTCGACGTTTGGAGGCGCGTCCGGAGATCCAGTCGGCTATCCGCTCTGCATGGTGGTATCGAACATATTCCTGGTAAAGGAAGCGCTCCTCGTCCTCTCCTAACTCGGCGACCTTGTCCTCATAGTCTTTTCCGGAATCCCCTGCGAAGAGTTGTTCCTTCCTGAACTCCGGGAAATCCGAGTCATTGCGTGCTTGAAACTCCTCTTCGGTTACAAGCATCCCGAGATCATGAAAGTAAATGCCGAGAACGGTCAGAAGCCAGTCGGCTGGCGTCATGGCATCCGCCGTAGCGGCCGGAACAATCCAATCAAGTGAGCCCAGCATGTGGTCGACGTGTGAAATGTCATGCAGGGTGTATTCACGGAAGACGTTGCTGCGCCCAATCAGCGCCAATGCCTCGGCTACCTTGGATCTAATTCCGGCCAAATTGACGTCCTGGAAGGGGACGTACTGCTGCGCAAGACCTGCTCTTTCCTCTGCCTGACTCGGAGTCACGCTGCGAAAACTATCCGTTCGGTCGGAAACCATCTTGCAAACCGCATCGAACGACCGAGGCGACCTCGGCGTCGGTCATGGTTGTGCGGTCGATCGTCGTCAGGTTGGGGATTTTGCGCATCCAGGTGAGCTGGCGGCGGGCGTAGTTGCGGGAGCGGCGCTTCATCGTCTCCAGGTCGCCGGCGAGGATTTCGTTCAGGCCGAGCGCTTTGCGGGCGGTGCGGCCGGGGCCGAGGGCGTCGGCGCGGCGCGCCTCCTCCTCCCCGCCGTTCGCCACGATCCAGTCGACGCGCGCGTCGATCCGCTCGTAGAGCTTCGCCCGGTCCATATCGAGGCCGAAGAGACGGGTCGGGTGTCGGGTCTCCCCCGACCAGAGCTCCGAGGCCTCGTCGAACGCAGGGACTTTTCGCAGCGACAGGTCGGCGAGGGCGGCGCGTAGGTAGAGGCCCGTCCCCCCGACCACGATCGGGGTCTTGCCCTCGGCAAGCGCGGCGTCGATGGCCCGGTGCGCGAGCGGCATGTAGTCGCGGATCGAGAAGTCGGAGGTGATCGGGACGATCCCGAGTAACTCATGTGGCAGCACGGCCTGCTCGGCTGCCGTAGCGGTCCCGGTGAGTACGTCCAGGCCCTCGTAGATCTGCAGGGCGTCGCAGTTGATCGCGACCGGCTCCTCGCCGCGCCAGCTCAAAAGCCGCGCCAGCTCCACCGCGACCCCGGTCTTGCCCACGCCGGTGGGCCCGAAGATCGCGAGGACGGTCAAGCGCTCAGAGGAGCGGGGACAGCGGGCGCGCGGCGATGCCGGAGAGGGTCTGCGAGGTGGCCGATTCGATCGCCACGTCGACCATCTCCCCCGGGGCCGCCGCCCCTTCGAAGTTCACCGCCTTGTTGTGGCGCGTGCGACCGCGCAGGCGAGTCGGGTCGGTCCGGCTCGGGCCCTCGACCAGCACCTCCATCGTGCGGCCGACGAACCGCTGCGCCCGCTCCGCGGCCCGCCGCTGGACCACCTCGACCAGCCGTTCCATCCGCTCGACCTTGACTGGGTGCGGCAGCTGGCCGTTCATCGTCGCCGCCTCGGTTTCGCGGCGGGGACTGAAGATGAAGGTGAAGGCGCCGTCGTAGGCGACCTCCTCCGCGACTTCCAGGGTTTCGGCGAAATCCCGCTCGGTCTCGCCGGGGAAGCCGACGATGATGTCGGTGGTGATCGCGCAGTCGGGGACGTGCTCGCGGATCAGCGCGACGCGGTCCATGTAGCGCTCGCGGTTGTAGGTGCGACGCATCCGTTTCAGCACCGCGCTCGAGCCCGACTGGAGGGGCAGGTGGATCTGCTCGCAGAGCGAGGGCAGCTCCGCATGGGCGCGGATCACGTCCTCCTTCATGTCCTTCGGGTGCGGGCTGGTGTAGCGGATGCGGTCGATGCCGGGTACCGCGTCGACCCGCGCCAGCAGCTCGGCGAAGCTCATGCGGGAGCCCTTCGGCAGATCGCGGCCGTAGCTGTTGACGTTCTGGCCCAGCAGGGTCACCTCGCGCACGCCGTCGGCGGCCAGCGCCTCGGCCTCGGCGATCAGCTCGGCCGGATCGCGGCTGACCTCGCGGCCGCGGGTCGAGGGCACGATGCAGTACGAACAGACGCAGTTGCAGCCCTGGGAGATCTGCAGCCAGCCCTGGAACTCGCGCTCGCGGCGGGCGGGCAGGTGGCCGGAGAAGTCCTCGAACTCGAAGTACCCCTGGGCGCTCAGCGAGTCGGAGTTGAGGAACTCGGCCAGCTTGTGGATCTGGCCGGGGCCGAAGGCGACGTCGACGAACGGGAAGCGCTCGAAGACTTCCTCCTTCACCGACTGGGCCCAGCAGCCGCCGACGCCGACCGTGCGGCCCGGGTCTTCGCTCTTCAGCCGCTTCGCCTCGCCCAGGTGGGCGATGAAGCGGCTGTCGGCCGACTCGCGGATCGAGCAGGTGTTGAAGAGGATCAGGTCGGCTTCGGAGCGCTCCGCGGCCTCCTCGTAGCCGAGCGAGACCAGCATGCCCCGCATCCGCTCGGAGTCGTGCACGTTCATCTGGCACCCGAAGGTGGTGACGTGGAAGCGCTTCACGCGCTCAGGGTATCGAGAGGAAGGCCGCCGTCGGCCAGGCCAAGGGGCCGAGGACTACTTGCCGACGATTTCGTGGACGACGTAGGCCGCCACGTTTTCGATTTCTTCTTCCGACAGCGTCCCGCCGAAGGGAGGCATGCCGCCACCGCCGTTGGTGACCTGCTGGATCGCGCCTTCTTCGGTCTGCGCCAGCGGCATCGTGGTCAGATCGGGACCGCCGGCGCCACCGTGGCCGGTTTCGCCGTGGCAGGCCGCGCAGGTGGTCGAGAACACGGTCGCGCCGGCCGCCGCATCGCCGCCGGCCGCGGCTTCCCCGCCTTCTTCGGCCGGGGCGCCTTCTTCGCCGCTTTCCCCGCCTTCGGCGGCTTCGCCTTCTTCTTCAGCTTCGGGGGCTTCGCCGGATTCTTCGCCGCTTTCGGCTTCGGATTCTTCGGCGGCTTCTTCCTGCGCCCTCACGAACGGACCTTCGGTCTCGTTGTACTTGATTTCTTCGCTGGCTTTGGCGTACTCGGCGTCGTGTTCCTTCGACTCGTCCTTGCCGTGAAGGACGGCGAAGGTGCCGGCGCCGACCGCGAAGATCGCGAACCAGACGATGATCGCCGGCATGAATTTGCCGGGGAAATTGTTGTTTTTCAGCCCGACAAAGCTGACGACGACGGCTGAGACGACGAGGACGCCGCCGCAGATGTAGAAGAGCGTTTGGTTCATCGCGCGGCGCGAATCCTATTGGTGTGGAGAGCCCCGTGCGTGGAGGCCGGGGACAGGCCGCTCTAGGCGGCCTGGGCCTCCGCGATCGGGTTGTCCTGCTCAGCTGCGGCATCGCCCGGCGCAGTGCCGATTCCGAGCGCCGTACGCACCTTCGTTTCGATCTCCAGGGACAGCTCGGGGTTGTCCTTCAGGAACTGCTTGGCGTTGTTGCGGCCCTGTCCGAGGCGGGTTTCGCCGTAGGAGAAGAACGAGCCGGATTTCTGCACCAGATCCTGTTCCATCCCGAAGTCGAGCAGGCCGCCCTCGCGGGAGATGCCGACCCCGTACTCGATGTCGAACTCGGCCTGGCGGAACGGCGCCGCGACCTTGTTCTTGACGACTTTCACACGAACCCGGTTGCCGACGGCTTCGGTCCCTTCCTTCAGGGTCTCGATCCGACGGATGTCGAGCCGCTGTGACGAGTAGAACTTCAGCGCCCGGCCGCCCGGCTGGGTCTCCGGCGAGCCGAACTGGACGCCGACTTTTTCGCGGATCTGGTTGGTGAAGATGCAGACCGTCTTGGTCCGGTTGAGGCTCCCCGCCAGTTTCCGCAGCGCCTGCGACATCAGCCGCGCCTGCAGGCCGACCGTGGTGTCGCCGATCTGCCCGTCGAGCTCCGCTTTCGGGGTCAGCGCCGCGACCGAGTCGATCGCCACTATGTCGACCGCCGCCGAGGCGATCAGCCGGTCGGCGATCTGCAGGGCCTGCTCGCCGTAGTCGGGCTGAGAGACCAGCAGCTCGTCGGTGTCGACGCCGATCGCCCGCGAGTAGACCGGGTCGATCGCGTGCTCGGTGTCGATGAAGGCGCAGACGCCGCCGAGCGCCTGGGCCTCGGCGATGATGTGGTTGACCAGCGTCGTCTTACCCGAGGACTCGGGGCCGAAGATCTCGATGATCCGGCCGCGCGGCACGCCGCCGATCCCCAGCGCGAGGTCGAGCGCCAGCGAGCCGGTCGGGATCGAGTCGACCTTGACCGTGCCTTTGTCGCCGAGCCGCATCAGCGAGCCGACGCCGAAGTCGCGCTCGATCTGGGTGACGGCAGCCTCGAGGGCGGCGTCCTTCGCTTTGGCCTCCTTCGCGGAGGCGTCCTTCAGGTTCACTTTCTTCTCCGCCATCTCAGATCATCACCTCACTGCTGCCCCCTCTAGGACAGCTCGACTTGGGCCAGCGGCACGTAGCGCGCACCACCTGGCTGGAGTTCAGAACGGTAGAGCGTCAACCGGACGGCATAGAACGGCTCTTTGAGCGGGTCCGGGAGGTCTCCCGGGCGCCTCGTGACGGCCGTCGGACGGCGCGGTCGACGCCCTTCCTGACGCACCCTGGCGACCGTGACGTGGGGCCAGAAATCACGCCCGTCGTCCTCGTGGAGCCCCGCCGTGACCATCTTGTCCACCAACCCGTGGTGGAGGTCGGTCGTGGCCGGGGACGGCGCCGGGAGCGCGAACACCGCCGCCCGCCGCCGGCGCGGCAGCGAGATCGGGTCCTCGAGCTTCATCAGCACCGGCGGAGCGCTCAGATTCCGCACCGCCTCGACGATCGCCGCCGCCTCGTCCGCCTCGCGGTGGCCGAGGAAGACCAGCGTCACGTGCAGCGACTCCGGCCGCACCGGCCGCAGGCCAGGGTCGATCAGCTCGCCCTCCCCCCACGCCGTCAATCCGTCTCGGATCTTGTCGGGAAGATCGAGCGCCACGAACAGCCGCTGTCGCTTCCCTTGCCTCTCTTGACTTGCCATGCCGCCAAGCTAGGAAGGAAATGCGCGCGGCTCAACACCGCTTCGCAACATCTCTGTGAATTTAGGAGAGCAGATCGCGCAAAAGGTGCATCGCGACCAGGCCGGAGCGTTCGCGGATGTCGGCGCGGTCGCCGGGGATGACCGGCGAGCGGGCGATCGCGGTGCCGTCGGCGAGCAGCGCGTGGAAGCAGACGTAGCCGACCGGCTTCTCCTCGGTCCCGCCGTCCGGCCCCGCGATCCCGGTGATCGAGACCGCGACATCGGCCCCGAAGCGCTCCAGCGCCCCCTTGGCCATCGCCTCGGCCACCTCCGGAGACACCGCGCCGAACTCCTCCAGCAGCGCCTTCGGCACGCCCAGCAGCTCTTCTT
>Ga0209916_1000270_pt1 | contig 97515 bp, 79 predicted proteins | sample ThiBio_1000_plan_FD_183956 | JGI IMG/M metagenome (GOLD analysis project Ga0209916, IMG submission 183956) | Wastewater bioreactor microbial communities from Cape Town, South Africa - Thiocy_solids_2 (SPAdes) | ecosystem: Engineered > Bioreactor > Thiocyanate-remediating > Anaerobic-Aerobic ... | reverse complement strand
CTTTTGCAACATAAAAGGAAAGCGGGGCACTCCCCCCGAATTTGAAACAACTGTTTTTACGCTTGTAAACCTTTACCACAAAGGGATACAGCCATTTTTAACCCGATTTTAGTCGGACAACAATGATATTTTTTCATAAAACTTATTTGAGGTATTGTAAAATCAATTTTCGTTTATCGTTGTTATTTCCTCCACTACTTTTTTTCGTTTGCGTGAAGACAGGTACGAATAAACCGCCGGTATAATAAAGAGTGTAAGAATACCTGCGAAAATTAAACCGCCGGTAATTACAATGCCCAGTGATTGACGGCTGTTATTGGTCATTGCAATGGGTAATGCACCAAATATCATAGCCAGCGAAGTCATGAGAATTGGACGGAAACGTTGTTCCGCAGCCTGTATGGCCGCTTCCAGTTTCGACAGACCGGTATCTTTAAGATGATTGGCAAATTCAACGATCAGAATCCCGTTCTTCGTAATCAGTCCTACCAGTGTAATAATTCCGATCTGGCTGAATACATTCAAACTCTGACCAAACCAATCTAAACTCAGCAATGCTCCTGTTACAGCCATTGGAACGGTAAGCATAATGATGAGCGGATCACGCAGACTTTCAAATTGTGCTGCAAGAATCATATAGATGAGCAGCAAAGCAAGTATGAGTGTAAAAGTGATATTACCCTGGCTTTCTTTAAAATCTCTTGATTGTCCGGCAAGTGATGTTTTGAAATTTTCGGCTAACACTTCTTTTTTGATGCGTTCCATTTCTGCAATACCTTCAGCCAGGCTTACACCTGGCGCAAGACCTGCGGAAACCGTAGCAGATGTATATTGATCGTAACGGTAAATAGCAGCAGGACTGATGCCTTCATCAATTGTTACAAGATTATCCAAGGAAATCATTTTACCATTTGCAGAACGCACATATACCGAACGCAGATCACTAATGTTGTTTCTGTTTGTACGCTCCACTTGTCCGATTACTTCGTATTGACGATCGTTTTGCAAAAAATAGCCGTAACGTTGACCCGAGAAAGAAAGCTGTAATGCCCTTGCAACTTCCTGGATAGAAACTCCCATCAATGCGGCTTTATTTCTGTCGATATTGATTTTCAGCTCCGGCTTGTTCATCTTTAAATCTGCATCTACAAACATCAGTTTCGAACTTTGTCTTGCAGCATTAAGGAACCCGGGCAGCGCTGCATTTATATTATCAAGATCTGCAGCCTGCAATACAAACTGTACCGGCATGCCACCGCCATAACGTGTTCCAATCGTTGGAGGCAGGTATGGAAACAATAAGATGTTTCTGAAATTACCGGAGGCCATTCCGTACTGATTGTACAATTGCTGAATAGATGTTTTTCTTTCTTTCGGATCTTTCAGATAAATGGATTGCACAGCAAAACTCGTTGGTGCAGGAGCCGGAATGAATGAAATAGCTACCATGGAATAAGTTTGATACAATCCATCAGTGGAATCATTCACAAACTTTCCTACCTCTATCATATTCTGTTTCATCTTTTCAAATGAAACACCTTCCGGTGCAATGGCAATCAAACTCATATTGCTTCTGTCTTCAACAGGCGCCAGTTCTGATGGCAGTTGCTTTCCAACAAAATAGATAGTAGCAGTGCTGGCTACTAAAAATACCCAGGCCATCCAGCGATGCTTCATAAACCTGCGCAGCAGGAAACCATAGCCTTTATTCAGTTTAATAAAGAATGGTTCGGTTGTGCGGTATAACCAGTTGGGTTTATCGGATTTTTTAAGGAGATAAGCGCTAAGCATGGGTGATAACGTGAGCGCCACAAATGCAGACACAAGTACAGACCCCGATACAACAATTGCAAATTCCTTAAACAACTGTCCGCTGATGCCACCCATAAACACAATCGGCAGAAATACTGCTGCCAGCGTAATGGTGGTGGAGATCACCGCAAAATAGATTTCTTTACTTCCTGTAAATGCAGCCTGTACGGGGCTCATCCCCTCTTCTACTTTTTTATAAATATTTTCAAGCACCACAATGGCGTCATCCACAACTAATCCTATTGCAAGCACAAGGCCCAACAAGGTTAATACGTTAATAGAGAATCCTGCCACATACATAATGAAGAAAGCAGACAGAATAGATACCGGTATTGCTACAACCGGGATAATCGTTGATCGCCAGTCCCGCAAAAACAGGAAGATGATGATCACCACGAGGCCGAATGCAATGAGTAATGTCTCTTCCACTTCTTTGATCGATTCACGAACAGGCCGTGTAAAATCAAAACCAACGATCAAACGGTATTCTTTAGAAATTTCATTCCGCAGCTGATCAAGACGTTTGTAAAATTCATCAACCGCTTCAATGGCATTGGCTCCACGCTGAATTTGTATAGCAACTCCAACGCCGGTAACGTTCTTGCCACCGGTTTCATTAATGATGGCATTGCGTTCATTCAATTCCCCCAGTTCAGCATAACCTATATCTTTCAACTTAATAACAGACCCTGATGTTTGCCGGATGATCATCTCATTAAACTCTTCAGGTTTTGTAAGGCGGCCAAGTGTACGCATACTTAGTTCGTTGCTGTTCCCTTCAATACGCCCGGATGGAACATCAATGTTTTCGCGCTGCAACGCTGTGCGTATGTCTTCGGGTGTAAGCTGAAAAGCTGCCAGCTTCACCGGGTCGAAACGCAAACGCATAGCGTATTTATGTTCGCCAACAATGGCCACCCGTTGAATACCGGGTATCGACTGCATACGGTCTTTAATAACAGTTGAAGCCAGGTGACTTACTTCTTTAATATCTTTTGTATCACTTTCCACTTCAAGAAACGCTACCAGGTTATCGGGTGAAGTAGCTTTTTCAACAATCGGCGGATCCGCATCTGCCGGCAATTGATTTTTTGATTTAGCCACTTTATCCCGTACATCGTTCAAAGCATCTTCCAGATCAACATCACGGTTAAACTCAATCGAAATAACACTTACCTGTTCTCTTGATTCACTCGAAATAGTACGCACGCCATTTGCTTCTGCAATGGATTCCTCCATTGGCTTTGTAATTTTGGATGCAATTACGTCCGGACTCGCACCCGGATAAAATGTAACTACGGATATTACCGGCGGCTCCGTCATTGGGAACTCACGTACGCCAAGGAAGCGCCAGCCAACTAAACCCGCAATAACGATCAATGCAGAAAACACTGCAGCCAGCACCGGCTTTTTAATACTTAATGATGGTAAACTCATATACTCTTTTTTTACGGGTGATTATTTATGTGATACGATTGCAACCGGTGCACCATCTGCAGCACGAAGCGTATTGGAGACCATCACACTATCGCCGGTTTGAAGGCCTGACTTGATGATTACTTCACTTTCGTTTCTGTTACCGATTGTAACAGGAGTAAGCTTTGCTATACCGTTCTTTACAACAAATACACTGTAACCGTTGCCATCGGGTATCAATGCCTCTGTTGGCAACAGGATCTGCTTCTCATTTTTAACTGCTGCACTGAATGAAACCCGTGCCGACATACCGGCTCTATATTTATTACCCGTATTGGAAACTGTGCCTGAACAATAATGTTTCTTGACTGTGCATCCAGGGAAGCATCTGTAGATACAATAACAGCGGTTGTTATATCGCTATTCAACGCTGTGCTGAAGTATATTTTACTTCCCGGTTTTATAACAGGCAGATATTTTTCAGAAACACTGAATTGAATTTTTAATATCTGTTGTTCTACCAGGCTTACCAATGGAACACCCGGTGTTATAAACGAACCGGCAAAAACGTTACTGATCCCAATGATGCCCGAAAACGGTGCTTTTATAACCGTTTTTGATAATTCAACTTCCAGCAACTCTTTCTGCGCCTGTAATGATTGCAAGCGCGCAAATGCTATATCGTATTCCTCTCTACGTACGCTTTCTGTTTTCAGCAGTTCGTTTAAACGCTTTTCGTTAATGGAAGCCAGGTGAAGATCGGCATCCAGTTGACGAATGCGGGCCTTAATATCACTATCCTGTAATTTGTATAAAGCCTGCCCTGCCTTTACAAAGCTTCCATCTCTAAAAAATACGATGCTGATTTTTTTTGGTAACTCAGCAGTAATGTCCACCACGCGATTTGCAACCATTGAACCCGCAACTACTTCGCTTTGTTCAATAGTCGAAGCTGCTACAATCTTTACGTCAACCGGTAAAGCCGGCATATTTGTGGCAGTATTTTTCGCCTGCTTATCATCTGATGCTTTTGATGAACAAGCTATTGCTGTAACTGCAATAACCAACGCCATACTAATTGATTTCAAAAAAGTGATTTGCATAAAATCTGTTTTTATTTTTTCGATTATTTGAAAACAAAATTAGATGTGCAGTGAAGCTTCGTTATTATACTATGACGGCAATGATGTATATCATTTCCATAAATGAAAAGGGATTGAAAACAATCCCTTCTATTACTGGTAAAAAATATCAACTCTGAACCTAAAACCTACTGGTAACGGAAAACTTTTTTAATCCTGTATAAGTGCTGTTGCGATGAATAACCTTTGTAACTGACGTATGATTCTTTTGGATAACCATCTTCATCATACACATATTCATAACGATAAGGAATAACGGTAGGAAAACCGCCTGCATATCCCTTTGACATCGACATTAAATTATTTTTTGAAGCATTGGTGAAATACAGATCGTCGTAACCTAATTGATGATAAGGGTTAACAGCATCATCATATGAATAAGTGCCCGACTCTGCTCCACCTGTTGAAGTTTGTGCACGATCTTCTACTTTATTACCATGCTGGAATTTTATTCTGTACTGCATGCTATTGTTATTACTGAATACATAGTCAACCAGGATTTCCTTATTTCCGTTTACCATGCTATAAGTAACAGCCGCACCGGTATGCTGATCGTAACTTTTATTAAACATCGAATAAATTCCGTTACTGTTACGCTCTGCAGCTGTAAAACCGGTCAGTTGCTGGCTGGCATCGTAACGGTACATGCTGTCCCATGCTTTGGGTTGTGTATAATGAAAATTGTAGACAAACGTAAGTGGCAAACCCTGAACCTGCAATGATCTTTGATAATACCGGATGGATTGAAGTTTGCCGTTTTGATTGTAGAAATATTCAGATCTGCTGTCGGCTGTTATTGCTGCTGAATTTTCAATGAAAACAGATTCTTCAACCAGGCGTTTGGCAGAACGGGAACCTGCAAATGAAACAAGCATATTGTTGCTTAACTCTGCCCTGTTATATTGTTTCTGAATGCTTGTTTTCCATTTGCTGATACTGAATGTATAGTTATCATACTCCTGTGGAATTTGCACATGATTGATCCCTTTTTGTAATTCAACTTCTCTCAACCAGCGATCCCCATTTAATTTAACAGCTTCCAGTTTTAAAAAACCGGGTAAACTGTCGTAACCAACATCGCCAACTGTCATGTGCAAATATGCCTGGAGCGTAAAATATGCTTCAAAACCAAAATCAGCAGTTGTATATCCAAACAATGATGGGTCTTCAGATGAAGAAACAGGTAAAACAGAAAGCTCAACAGCATGAACACCTGCTGCAGTAATGTTTACCGGAAGCGGCAGTGATACATTTACTAATCCGGCTTTGGCAGATTGTATTTGCGGTGTTGCAAACTTTGCCGTATCAGACGATTTAACAATAACCAGCTTACTTAGTTTATAACTGTTATTTGCCAGTTTTATCTTTTCACTGATGTATTGTTGATTTGATTGGGTAATGGCTACTTTACGGTTGGTAAACAACGAATCCCCATTTTGTTTTGTAATGCTGAGTATTGCATACATCGTTCCCAGGTTTTGCTGCATACCGTTGAATGTAAGTTGCAGATAAGAGGAGCTGTCAACAATAGACGGAATTACCGGAGGGGGTTCAACTTGCTTACGACAGCCCGTAACAATCGTGAAATAAAGTAACGCAATGATGAAACTGTATTTGAGATACATAAGATCAGGTTTAATGATTAATATATTATGAAGATTGATTAATGAATCAAATAATATTCTTCTGCAGACACAGAATACACCTCTGGCTTTGGCAATGCAGCCGGAGCCTCAGTTGAACGAATTGCTTTTAATTCCTGTTTCTTTAACACTTTACCTGTTGCAGAAACGGTTAAAAAAACTACACCTGAAAATGAGCTGACAACTATCAGAAAAATCATAACTATTGTATACATAGCAGTTATTTTTGGGATGAGTAATATTTAAAAAATTGCCTGGAAGTCTTCGATGTTATCCGTATAAAAACCTGCTTTATGCACCCCATATCACCTGCATTTCAATTCAAATAGTCACCAAAACTGGTGACAATGGGTTGCCTGCTGTTGTTTTAAATCCTTGCTAACCATTCTTCGCCGGCCTGCACAACTACGACTCCCCTTAAATCATAATCACATTTCAAAGCTACGATGGCACCTGTACGTCTTTGTTATACTATAGGCTGGTTGCTGTATATAATTTCCAACGATGCAGCAATAAAAAAACCCCGTAAGGATACCGGGTTACAACCAAAACAAACCATGGTATGCCACTTAAGAAAATGAGGAATATTTTAAGCGGAGGCTATTGCTTACAACACTTACACTGCTCAACGCCATTGCAGCACCCGCAATCATTGGATCAAGTAAGAATCCGTTTACAGGGTATAAAACTCCTGCCGCAATGGGGATACCGATAAGATTATAAATAAAGGCCCAGAATAAATTTTGCCTGATTGTATTGACAGTTTTCTTTGAAAGATCTAATGCTTTTGAAATACTGCTGAGGTCGGATGTGATCAATGTCATCTTTGCTACATCCATTGCAATATCACTTCCTTTTCCCATGGCAATACTTACATCGGCCTGGGCCAGTGCATGGCTGTCATTGATACCATCGCCCACCATTGCAACTACTTTTCCCTGCTGCTGTAAATGCCGTACAAACGCCGCTTTATCGGCCGGCATTACTTCTGCTTTATATTCTCTCAACCCAACCTCTATGGCAATGGCTGCGGCTGTCTGGTGATTGTCGCCGGTAAGCATAAACACCCCGATTCCTTTTTTTTGCAGGCTTTCAATAGCTGCTTTTGAACTCGCTTTAATTTTATCTGCAATTGCAATAACCGCTACAATGTTATCATTCTCTGCAAATGCAACTACTGTTTTCGCCTGTTCACGCAGCTCATTGACGCGTACAGTAAACTGCTTGTTTATTGAAATTCCCCTCTCCGATAACAACCTGGTATTACCAACGAGGTACTGGTTGCCCTTATACTGTGCTGCAACGCCTTTACCGGTAATACTGTCGATTTGCTGTAACCTAACAGGTTTTATCTTTTCATTTTGAAGAAAATGAACGACTGCTTCTGCAAGGGGATGTTCCGATTGTATTTCAATTGACAGTAAAATGGATTTGAGCTGCGGTATGTTCATGTTTTCAGCAAACACTATATCGCTCACCTCTGGTTTACCTTCAGTAATGGTTCCTGTTTTATCAAGAATAATTGCATCCACTTTGTGCGCAAGCTCTAAGCTTTCTGCGTCCTTAATAAGGATATTATGCTCTGCCCCTTTACCAATACCAACCATAATAGCAGTGGGTGTGGCTAATCCTAATGCACAGGGGCAAGCAATTACCAGAACTGTGACAGCCGTTAATAACCCATGTGTAAATGCATTTTCGCCTCCAGACACCATCCATACAATAAAAGTGAGAATAGCAATACCAATTACAATAGGCACAAAGATGCCTGCAATTTTATCAACCATTTTTTGTACCGGTGCTTTACTACCCTGCGCTTCCTGTACCATTTTAATAATTTGAGAAAGCAATGTTTCGGCTCCTACTTTTTCTGCACGAAAGCGGAAGCTTCCTTTTTGATTGATTGTTCCGGCGAATACTTTCGCTCCTTCTTTCTTTTCAACCGGCACAGGCTCCCCGGTAATCATGCTTTCGTCAGCAAATGATTGCCCGCCGGTAACTTCACCATCAACCGGAATTTTTTCACCCGGTTTTACCAACAGTATATAATGCTGCTTTACCTGGTTTACAGGTAATTCCTGTGTTTGTCCGTTCTCCAGCATCAGCGTTACTGTTTTTGGCTGCAGTCCCATCAACTTTTTAATGGCAGAAGAGGTATTGGATGTTGCTTTTTCTTCCAGCATTTTGCCCAGCGAAATAAATGCGATAACTACGGCTGCCGCTTCAAAATACACATGCGCATGCAAACCACGTGCATGCCAGAAATGGGGAAAAAACGTGTTGAATGCACTGAAGAGCCAGGCAATACCGGTACTTAAAGCTACCAGTGTATCCATGTTTGCTTTACCATGGCGTGCCTGTTTCCATGCATTGATAAAAAAGCTGCGGCCAAAATAAAATACAACCGGTGTGGCAAGTGCCATCATAATATAATTAGCAAACGGCATATCCATAAAAAACATACCGATCACAACTACCGGCACCGACAAAACAGAAGACCAGATGGTTCGTCGTTTTATAGCTTCATAATGTTTTTGTCGTGCCGTTTCTTTTATCTCTTCCTTATTTTCTTTTTCAATAATGATGTCGTAGCCAATTGAACGAACTGTTTCCCGGAACTGTTCGGGTGTAGCCACAGCAGGATCGTATTCCAGCCATGCATCCTGGTTGGCAAAATTTACGCCTGCGTCTTTAACACCTGCAACCGATTTTAGCATCGATTCCACACTCACGGCGCAGGCAGCACAGGTCATTTCAAGCACAGGAAAGGTTTCTTTAATAAGCTTACTGGTTTTTGTTTCTGCTCTTGTATTTGTATGCAATGTTTCCTGTTTTATAACATTTCTTTGTGCAAAACTAATCCGGGTTGCACCCGCCGCTGTTACACAATTAGCATGCTGTTTTATATAATTTGAGTTAAGCGCTTGTTTCGCCAAATGGCTTTAAAATGCGAAGGATTCAACCCCGTTTGTTGCTTAAACTGGCGGGATAAGTGGGCAACACTGCTGAAACCCAGTTGAAACGAAACATCGGCAAGGCTAAGTGCTGTATAAGTCAGCATTTCTTTTATTTTTTCGATCCGGAAATCAATCACGAATTTCTCGATGGTTGCGCCCTCCTCTGCGGAGAATTGCTTACTGATGAAATCATACTCCTTCTCCAGCCTTGCTGCCAGCAGATCAGAAAAACGAAAATGATGCGGGAAATCAAAATCACCCGAGTACACTTCGGACACAATTTGTTTTATCTGCCGAACAATTTTGCTGCGTTTGTTTTCCAGCACGCTAAACCCAAGCGGTGCCAGTTTTGAATTGAGTGCATCATAATCTGTAAACGCTGTATTTACCGCAAACTTCACCTCCCCCAGATTTACCTCATCAAGTTCAATTCCCAAATGTTGCAGTTCCTGCGTAACAGTGGTAATACAGCGGTGGCATACCATACCTTTGATAAAGATTGTTTGTTGCATAGCATTTGATTTGGTACAGCAAAGTAAAAAAACCGAACCGCTGATTCTGTTATATGATTTAGTGAAAAATGTATAAAATCTGCGGTTGTCCCAAAACCCTCCTGTTTTTGCGTTCCGGTTCTGTGATTATATTTGCATTACGATGTCGTCAATTGTACATATTAAAAATATGGTGTGCGACCGCTGTGTTATGGTGGTTCGTCAGCAATTCGATGCGTTACAATTGGCCTATAAAAATATTCGGCTGGGCCAGGTTGAATTGGATGACGAGCCGGATGCGGCACAACTGGAAACCTTGCGAAAGATGTTACAACAACAGGGTTTTGAGTTGCTGGATGATAAAAAAGCAAAAACGGTAGATCGTATAAAAACTGTTATCGTATCCCTTATACATGGTAAAGACACCGATGAGTTCAACCTGAAATTATCGGCCATGCTGGAAGAAAAGGTTGGTATGGATTATCATTACCTCAGCAGTCTTTTTTCTTCGGTAGAAGGCATTACCATTGAGAAATATGCCATTCTCCAGCGCATTGAAAAAGTTAAAGAATTGCTGATGTACGACGAAAAAAACCTCAGCGAAATTGCTTTTGAGATGGGCTACAGCAGCACACAGCATCTTTCGCAACAGTTTAAGAAAGTAACCGGATTAACGCCCTCCCATTTCAAAAAACTGAAAATAAACAAGCGCAAGCCACTCGATAAAGTTACAGATTGAACCAACCGGCTGCATTCCGAAATTATATACATCTTCCTCCTTATTCTATAACAGTCAGCTCTCTGCTGCTTTCTAATTTTACATCGTAAACAAACCGGTAATGAACCGGTAAGATGATTGAACGATTAAAATTTAGAAAGATGGACGCATTAACATTCAAAACAAACATTAAGTGTTCGGGATGCATTGCAAAAGCAACTCCTTTTCTTGATCAGGTGGCAGGCAGGGATAATTGGGAAGTAGACATCACAAATCCCGATAAGATCCTTCGTATTGAAACAGATGAAGCCATTAATACCGGCGACATCATTAAAGCTGTTACCGAAGCAGGTTATAAAGCCGAGCCATTGCAACCGTAAACAATATAGCCGGTAAGTTTTATTACCGGCTGTATTTATTCTTCTGCTTCAATTCAAATAGGCATTAAATCATTATTCTTCGCCATTGCTGTTTTACACACATGATTCAGGAAAGCTTTAACCTGGAATAAATCTTGTTCACTCTTTTGGATAAAGTAATACAGTTACAGTTCATTCTGTGGGAAACCACGTCAACACACCGATACTTTTTATTTGGCAAGACAAAAAGGAAAGTACATCCCTAATGAAAAAAATGCAGACAGGATTTTATAGAAGAGAGTTGCACGGTTAGCTAAGGCAAACATAAAAGAAGTCTCGTAAGGCTATTTTGTAAGTCTATTTTAAATTGATTAATTTTAGTAAAAAAAAGTTCTTTAACATCTCTGGAAGAATTTCATGTGCAAATTTTGTGCAAATTCTTTAAAAATACAAAAGGCTCACTTTCGTGAGCCTTTATAACTGATTGATTCAGAGTGCCCCGGAACGGACTTGAACCGTTACGGCCATTGCTGGCCACAGGATTTTAAGTCCTGCGTGTCTACCAATTCCACCACCAGGGCAGTTACAACAAACAAAAAATTCCACCCGCATTCACGAATGGAATCATGCTGAGCGAAAGACCGGGCTCGAACCGGCCACCCCGACCTTGGCAAGGTCGTGCTCTACCAAATGAGCTACTTTCGCTTATTAAAGAACTGATTGGGGAGTGCAAAATTAAGGATTGGTTTTAAACAGCAAAATTTTTCTGAACCGCTGCTATTTATATTTTGGCGTATATAAGGTATTTTCCGGTACTGTTACCTCGGGCTTGCCTTTATACCGGTGTTTGTATAATCCATAGCTGCCGCCAATCAAAAAGGCAATAATGGCTACCAATTGCATGTAAAACAAAAACCTGGATGATTTTACCCAACTCCAGGCGAAATCCTTCTTGCTGTTTACCGTAATTTCATGTTCCATATTCTATTGATTTGCTTTGCAAAAATAGCAGTTAACGATTAACATTTACCCATTTTGTCCAATAATTTCTGTAAAAGTGCGCTTCTTTTTAATAAAATACTGCCATACCACACTGCCTTTGTATATTCCGTTCGGATGAACCTCTCTTTTCACAGGAAAATATTTTTTATCCTTAGCTGAAAAAAGCCATTTATAAAATGCGAAATGTGCCCTTAATACGATCCCGGCATAGGCTCCATCGCCCGAAAACAATTGCTGAAGGGCACTTATCCCGTCCAGCACCAGCCGGAATGGAATTTTCCATACTTTTTTTGCAAACGGATAATTCTTGTAAAGCATGATGAGGCTATTGCGGTAATTTAAATATACTTTACGGGGATTGCCTTTGGGCAAACTGCCTCCGCCAACATGATATACTACCGACTGCGGACACACGTAAACAAGATGGTCCGACAGTTGCATGCGCCAGCATAGATCAATTTCCTCCTGGTGAGCAAAAAACATTTCATCAAAACCGTTTAAACGGTGATACACCTGCAACCGCACGAACAACGCGCAACCCGAGGCCCAGAACACCGGCGCCACAGCATCATACTGCCCGGTATCCCTTTCACATTCGTCAAATACCCTGCCCCTGCAAAAAGCATAACCATACGCGTCTATCCATCCTCCCGCTCCTCCCGCATATTCAAACATGGTTTTGTTGTGCCACGACAATACTTTGGGCTGGCACGCGGCAATACTGGCATTGCTTTCCATGAGTTCAATTACAGGCTCAATCCAGCCGGGTGTTACTTCCACATCGGAATTTAACAATACACAATAAGAAGCCTCCACCTGCTGCAAAGCCGTATTGTATCCTTTGGCAAAACCTTCGTTTACGGAACTGCGCAGTTGTTTCACCTGGGGGTAATACCGGGTAAGAAAATCAAGCGAATCATCGGTTGAACCATTGTCGGCTACAACAAATTGTATCCCGGGATATGTAGTAAGCATAAGGGATGGGAGAAACTGCTCCAGGTATTTCCTGCCGTTCCAGTTCAAAATAACTACCGCTACCGATGGATAATGGATCAATGTATAAGGATTATTTTTTCAAAAATAAAGGATGCATTGTTACCATTTCGGTATTTTTAAATATGTTTCATCTGTTTATTTTATTGATTTTTATTAGTCAGATGGTATTCGCCAATAATCAGCACTTTGAATATGCAAAATGTTTTAGGCTCATTTCATCGTTTCTTTAATTGGCGCACAGCTTTGTCACTGGTTGCCATTGGCATTGTAACAGGTACTATTTTTTACTCGCAATACCTTGCCAATAAAATAGCAGCAGATGAAAGGCAGAAAGTAGAAATCTGGGTGGAAGCCGAAAAATTCCTGATCAGTTCGCCACCAGATACGGATACCAAGCTGGTTTCTGCCATTATTATCAACAACAACGACATTCCCATTATCGGGGTTAATGAAGCCGGAAGCATAATACATTATATCAATCTCGATTCCACCAAAGTCAACAACGATACCGGTTACCTTCATCAAAAAGTACGGCAATTCAGGAGCCAGCATGAACCCATCGTTTATACAGACCCCCTAAACGGAAAGATAGATCATTACTACTACGGCAGTTCTGCATTGCTGCGCGAAGTAAGATACTATCCTCTGGTGCAATTGCTGATCGTTGCATTGTTTATTATTTTCGCGTTTTATGCTATGGCCACCCGCAACCGATCCGCTCAAAATCAGTTATGGGCCGGTATGGCCAAAGAAACTGCTCATCAGTTGGGCACTCCTGTTACTTCTTTGCAGGGCTGGGTGGCGATGCTGAAAGAAGATCCTTACAATGAAAAAATGGCCACAGAGTTGGCCAAAGATGTTGACAGGCTCCAACTGGTATCTGACCGGTTCAGTAAAATTGGAAGTACACCGAAACTTGAGGAAAAAAACCTGCTGGTGCAGATCAGCGATATGGTGGATTATATCCGCCGCAGATCGCCTGAAAAAGTGCAGTTCATTATAAACGCGGGCAACGCTAAAACCATTCCCGTAAAAATTTCTGCATCGCTGTTCGATTGGGTTATTGAAAATCTTTTAAAAAATGCGCTCGACGCCATGGGAGGAAAAGGCACAATTACCATTGATATTACGCAAACCAGCGAGCAGGTACAGATAGATGTAACCGATACAGGGAAAGGGATAGCTTCCGCCAATATGAACAGCGTATTTAAACCGGGATTTACCACAAAAAAAAGGGGATGGGGACTGGGACTAACACTTTCCCGGCGTATCATTCAGCAATACCACAAAGGGCAATTGTTTGTAAAAAGCTCGGAGTTGGGAAAAGGAACTACTTTCAGAATTATTTTACAGAAGTTCGCGGGGTAACAAGGTGCAGGTTCAGGGTACAAGTTGCAGGTTACAGGAAATGCTCCCCTGAAACCTGAAACCTCCCTATCCAAACATTTCCTTCACCCTTTCAAAAAAACTCTTTTCACCCTTTACAGGTTGCGGTTTAAAATTGGGAGAATCCTGTAATTTTTCCAGCGTCGCTTTTTCTTCCGCGTTAATGTTCTGAGGCGTCCACACGTTTACATGAATAAGCTGATCGCCTCGTTCATACGAATTGATGGCAGGAAAACCCTTGCCTTTTAACCGGAAAATTTTACCACTCTGCGTACCTGCAGGTATTTTTATCTTTGCTTTGCCATCTATAGTAGGCACTTCTACCTGTGTACCAAAAACAACATCGGTAAAGGAAATATGAAGGTCAAACACAACATTCAAACCATCTCTTTGCAAATATTGATGATTTTCTTCCTCGATCAGTATTATTAAATCACCTGCAGAACCACCTCTTTCCCCGGCATTGCCTTTGCCGCTCATACTTAGCTGCATTCCTTCCTGCACTCCGGCGGGGATATCAATATTTACCGTTTCTTCTCCATATACTCTTCCTTCTCCGCGGCAACTGGTACATTTGCTGGTGATCGTGGTTCCTTCGCCATTACACGTGGAGCAGGTAGTAACGGTTTGCATCTGTCCCAAAAACGTATTGGTTACTTTTCTAACCTGGCCGCTTCCTCCACAGGTTGAGCAGGTTTGTACACCACCTTTATCTTTTGCACCTGTACCACTACATGTGGAACAGGAAACATATTTTTTTACTTTAATCGTTTTGGTAGCGCCATTAGCGATCTCTTCAAAATTTAATTTTATTTTGACCCTCAGGTTACTGCCGCGCACTCCATGATTCCTTCGTCCTCCTCCCCTGCTTCCGCCACCAAAAAAGCTACCGAAAATATCATCCCCAAAAATATCTCCAAACTGGCTGAAAATATCTTCCGTATTCATATTACCGAAACCGCCTCTGCCATTGTTCCCTAACCCGGCATGGCCAAACCTGTCGTACTGCGATCTTTTATCCGCATCACTTAATACTTCATAGGCCTCCGCAGCTTCTTTAAATTTTTCTTCGGCAGCTTTATCCCCTGCATTCCGGTCGGGGTGATACTGCATAGCCACTTTCCGGTAGGCTTTCTTAATCTCATCGGCCGATGCAGATTTGGAAGTACCTAATATCTCGTAATAATCTCTTTTCATATATTAATAATACCAGCCTTAAATACCAGGCATTTAAAAAACCATATTCGGGAAATAAATACGTTGGATTACGACCAGCTTCAAATTTTTAAATTATAAACCTACAACCACTTTGGCAAATCGTATAATTTTATCATTGAGGTAATACCCTTTTACAATTTCTTCTATTACTTTTCCTTTCAGGTTTTCATCATCAACAAATACCTGGCTAACAGCTTCATGTTCATCCGGATTGAATTCCCTGCCTTTGCAGTCCATTGGTTTAACACCTTTGGAGGATAAAACCGACTTTAACTTATTAAACACCAATAATACACCTTCCTGCACTGCATCCTTTTCTCCGCTTTCCAGCAATTGCTTCTCGGCCCTGTCGCAGTCATCCAAAACATCGAGCAGCGAAACAATCACTTCCCTGCCCGCAGTTTGCATCAACTCTACTCTTTCCCTGGCATTCCTTCTCTTGTAATTGTCAAACTCAGCATATAAACGAAGATATTTTTCTTTCTGCTCTGCCAATTCTGCCTGTACCTGTTCTATGTCATCTGTCATTTCCTCAGGAAAATTTGTTTGATCTGTCATATTAGCGTTTTCGTTAAGATTTTCGGTTTCATTAGTTAATGCGCTTTCCTGGTTTTCAGCGTCCTTATTTGTTAAATCTTCCATAGTCCTTATGTATTGTATAGATGCACTTTAATCAAGGCAACAAGTTTGCCAACCCTTCTTATAAGTCAAATTGGCGGAAAATGCCGGCACCTCAAATTTTAAATCTCAAATTTTAAATGACCTCTACCTTTGCAGGCATGGTAAAAGTACAATTAAAGCAAACAACCGGGAACAGAATCCAGAACGGTCATCCCTGGATATTTGCCAATGAGATTAGAGAAATTAAACAAGCGTATTCGGCGGGGGAAATAGCTGAGGTATTTACACACGACAATAAATTTATCGGCAAAGGCTATATCAATCCCAAATCGCAGATTATTGTTCGTTTATTAACAAGACGAAGAGAAGAACAGATAAATGATGATTTTTTTTATACCAGATTATCTATGGCGTGGCAATACCGCCAGCGGTTGGGATACACACAAAACTGCAGGTTGGTTTTTGGCGAGGCAGACGGTTTGCCCCAACTTATTGTTGACAAGTTTAATGATTACTTTGTTATCCAAACGCTTGCTTTGGGTATTGACGTATGGAAACCATCTATTGTAAATGCATTGCAAAAAATTTTTAGTCCTAAAGGAATTTATGAACGCAACGATGTGCCCGTACGGGAACTGGAAGGAATGCCGCAGCAAAAAGGATTTTTATCTGCTCCGTTCGATACCAATATCATCATTAAAGAAAATGGATTACAATTTTACGTTGATATTGCCAATGGACAAAAAACCGGATATTTTTTAGACCAGCAGGATAACCGCAGGGCTCTTCAGCATCTGGTAAAAGGGGCAGATGTTCTGGGCGCTTTTTGTTACACCGGCACTTTTGAAATTCATGCCGCTCATTATGGCGCCGCATCTGTTACAGGGTTAGACATTTCGGAGAATGCCTGCGCACAAGCCCGGAAGAACGCAGCATTAAACGGATACGAAAACATTTGCCGTTTTGATTGCGTAAATGCTTTTGATGTATTGAAAAAATGGTCTAAGGAAGAAAAACAATATGATGTGGTGATGCTCGACCCTCCGGCTTTTACCAAAAGCCGGGCAAATATTGAAAAAGCTGTTGCGGGTTATAAAGAAATAAATTTACGTGGTATGAAGCTCCTGAAGCCGGGCGGATTTCTTGTTACTTCCAGTTGCACCAACTTAGTGCAGCCGGAATTGTTCCTTGATATTATTGTAATGGCGGCCAAAGACGCCCGTAAAAAATTACGCAGGGTAACATTCCAGGCGCAATCGCCTGACCACCCCATTGTTCCGGGTATGGAAAATACCAATTACCTGAAATTTTTAATTGTGGAGGTAAGCTGAGTCCTTCGAAGCACAATTGCCATTAAAACAGCTTTTTTTGCGGCATTAAAAAGAGCATTGATCCGGTTATTTTAACTTTTTCGCATACCTGCTTTTCACATTTGCAGATTGATTTATTTATTTTTATGTAATTCACATTGCTTCAGCATCTCTGATTGTAAATCATTATATATTGCCCGGTTCATTACGTGCATCATCTAAATATAAGAATATGAATTTTCTGAAACACCTGCTGTTATGTACATTATCCTTCTTATTATCTATACAAGCCAGAAGTCAAACCAAAATAAGTTATGATGAGTCCTGGAAGAAAGTTGACGCACTGATTGAGGAAAAAGGCTTGCCCAAATCGGCGATTGCAGAAGTACAAAAAATATATGAACGGGCGAAGAAGGAAAAGAACAATGCACAATTAACCAAAGCCCTCATCTATCAAATCAATCTCAACATTCCTTTAACGGAAAATGGGGCAGAAGAAAACATCCGTAAAATAGAAGCTGAGATACAAACGGCGCAACCTCCTGTTCGTTATATCCTGCAATCGGTTGCAGCCGAAATGTACTGGCAATATTTCCAAAATAACCGCTGGAAATTTTATAACCGAACCAATACGACTAATGTAAATAAGGAAGACATCGCCACATGGACATTGGATGACCTGCATCATAAAATCAGCCAGTTGTATGTAGCTTCTGTAGCGGATGAAAAACTTTTACAACAAACCAAACTTGAAACTTACGAACCCATTATCATTAAAGGAAATACCCGCAAACTTCGTCCTACCCTCTACGACCTGTTAGCCCACAGGGCACTGGATTATTTTGAAAATGATGAGAGAGATATTACAAGGCCTGCATATGCATTTACCCTCAGCGAAAATGCTGCGTTTGCCCCCGCAGCAGATTTTATTCATCATATTTTTATAACAAAAGATTCGTCTTCACTGCATCATATGGCACTGCTCATTTTCCGGCAGTTACTATCTTTTCACAGCAGTGATACAGTGCCAGATGCATTGATGGATGCCGATTTGCGGAGGCTGCAATTTGTTTACCGGCACGCCATAATGCCCGGTAAGGATGAATTGTACAAAACAGCATTGGCACATCTTACAGCGCAATACGGCAAACAGCGTGTAGCCGCGCAGGCATGGGGCTTGCTGGCGCAATATTATTTTGAGCAGGGCAGCAGCTACGATGAAGCAAAGGGTAATGAGGCACTGAAGTATGCATATAAAACAGCGAAAGAGATCTGTGAAAAAACGATAAAGGATTTCCCTAAAACGGAAGGCGCAGCCCTTTGCCATAACCTGCTCAACAATATTCTCGGTAAATCTTTAACCCTCCAAACCGAAAAGGTAAATATTCCGGGGGAAGCATTCAGAACCCTGGTAAACTACAGGAATTTCTTTACCTGTCATTTCAGGATAATAAAAATAGATAAGGCACTCAAAGAACAATGGCAAAACCGCTACGAGTCAGCATACTGGAATAAACTCGTTGCTTTGCCTGCTTTACGCGCATGGCAGCAGCAACTGCCTTCAACGGATGACTACCGCGATCATTCGGTTGAAATAAAAATTGACGCGCTGCCTGCGGGAGAATATATTTTACTGGGAAGTGTAAACGATGACTTCGGCACTGCCGAAAACCTGCTGGCGGCACAATTTTTTTACGTTTCAAATATCAGTTATATCAGCAACAACAATTCATACTTCGCTTTGCACCGCAATACCGGCAAGCCCCTTGCCGGCGCTTCGGTGCAGGTGTGGACTTCCAAATACGATTATACCGACCGGAAAAATAAATTACAGAAAGCGGAAGAATTAACGGCCGACAAAAACGGCTTCTTTACATTAAAAACAACGGGCAAAGAAAACCGGAATGCACGGCTGGAAATAAGGTGGGAAAAGGATTATCTCTTTATGGATGACTATGAATACCTATATACGCGTTATGATGCGGGCGAGGCAAATACAACAGCAGATGGGTTTGAACAAAAAAATGCAAGGATATATTTTTTTACCGACAGGAGCATTTACCGGCCCGGGCAAACTGTATATTTTAAGGGCATAGGCGTCACAAAAAATGCAGCTACCCGCAAAGCCAAACCGGTTACCGATAAAACTATACATGTATACCTGCAGGATGCAAACAGGCAGGCGCTGGATTCACTTTCTTTAACCCTCAATGAATACGGCTCCATACACGGACAATTTCAGTTGCCGCAACATGTACTTACCGGCAATTTTAATATACTGGTTAAAGAATACAACCAAAGCGGTGCAGATTTTTCGGTAGAAGAGTATAAACGCCCGAAGTTTTTGGTAGAAATCATCAAGCCACAGAACAGTTACAGGGTGAACGATACCGTTACCCTAACCGGATTGGCCAAGGCTTACGCCGGAAATAACATTGACGGAGCTACCGTAAAATACCGGATATCGCGCCGGGCAAGGTTTATTTATCCCTGGCTGTATTACCAGAAAGGGATGCCCAATACTACCCCGATGGAAATTGCCAATGGCACTACAACCACCGATACTGACGGAAATTTCAGCGTCCGTTTTAAAGCAATACCCGACCTTACGATCAGCCCAATACTTGAACCTGTATTTGATTATACTGTGGAAGCGGATGTAACGGACATCACCGGTGAAACCCGCAGCAGTACAGCAATTGTGCAGGTGGGCTATAAGGCCATTCAATTGGATATTGCATTGCCGCAAAATGGCCCGCTTGCTTTGGACAGTTTTACAATGCTTAACATTAGCAGTAAAAATATGAATGGCGTGTTTGAACCTGTTCAGGCAAGTGTAAAAATATACCCGCTGCAATCTCCCGGCCGGCTTATCCGCAGCAGGTACTGGGAAAAACCCGACCAGTTTATCTATAAAGAAGATGAATTTGTTAAGCTCTTCCCGCACGATGAATATAAAGATGAATCGGATTACCGCAACTGGCAAAAAGGAGTCTTAGCATATTCTGATTCATTTACCACAGCGGCAAATCTCAAATATCAAATCTTAAATCTTAAATTAGAACAAGGTTGGTATGCTATTGAAGTGATAGCCACAGACAAATATGGCGCTGAAGCAAAAGCGATGGAATATGTGCAATTGTACGACAGCAAATCCAAAGTATTGCCAACACCGGTCTATACCTGGAGCACAGGTACACCCCATGCGATACAACCTGGAGAAACGGTTGCATTGTTCAGCGGCACTTCGGCCAATGATGTGTTTATGATCCAGCAAACAGACAGGGATATTGAAGAGAACGTTCATCCGCTGGGTACCGACGCGCAAAACAATATGGAAGAAACTTACCAGTTCTTTACATTGAACAATGAAAAGAAAGACTTCCGTTTTACAGCCACGGAGGAGGATCGTGGCGGTTTTGGGATACTGCAGTTCTTTGTGAAGGGAAACCGGTTCTATACGAATAGCCGTATTATTGATGTGCCCTGGACCAACAAACAACTCAATATCAGTTTTACTACTTTCAGAGATAAAATGGAACCCGGCAGCAGGGAAAAGTGGGAAGTGAAGATCAGCGGCGAAAAGGGTGAAAAGGTGGCCGCTGAAATGCTGGCCTCCATGTACGATGCATCATTGGATCAGTTTAAACCACACAACTGGACTGTACCCGGTATTTGGCCGGAATATCATTTGGACAGCTACTGGAATGGAAGACAAAATTTTATAAATGTGCAATCACAGCAGAGAAATGCACTCGAGCAAGAAAATGAAATGTTCATTAAGAATTACGACCGGCTGATTGATGTGGGAATCTCTCCACATTTTGAGATGATGAAATTTTCACTTCCAGGAATTGTACGCGATACAGAAGTAAGCCGAAAACTGCAAGGAAAGGCAGAAGGTATTGTGATAGCAGGTGCAAAGGAAAAGAGTGAAGACTCCGGAAGCAATGCAATCCTGGAAGCAAGCTCAACTCCGGCTAATCAGACTAGTACCCGTAAAAATTTTAATGAAACCGCTTTCTTTTTTCCCGACCTGAAAACCGACAGTGCGGGCAATGTATCGTTCAGCTTTACCATGCCTGAAGCATTGACCCAATGGAAGCTAATGACCTTTGCCCATACGCCGGCATTGTCTTTAGGGTATGCCCAACAGTTAGCCGTTACGCAAAAAGAACTGATGGTACAGCCCAATACACCGCGCTTTGTAAGAGAAAATGACAGGATGGCTTTCAGCGCCAAAATAGTGAACATGGGCGACAGCCTGATCAATGGATTCGCAAAATTAGAGCTGATGGATGCGACGACCAATAAGCCGGTGGATGATCTGTTTCACAATGCCGTTCCGGCAAAAAACTTTTCCGTCTCGCCCGGGCAAAGCGAAGCAGTCTTGTTTCAGCTTAGCATTCCCGAAAACTTTAATGTGCCTTTATTATACCGGATCAGTGCAACTTCTTCTCCCCGGGTTAACGGAAGCACGCTTTCCGACGGTGAAGAAAATGTATTGCCGGTATTGAGTAACCGCATGATGGTTACCGAAACCCTGCCCCTGAATATGCGCACCAGCGGCAGCAAACAGTTCAAATTCGAAAAACTGCTGAAATCAGATACTGCACAGGCGTCATCACAAAAAAATTATTCCCTAGCGGTTGAATATACCGCAAACCCCGCCTGGTACGCCGTTCAGGCGTTGCCTTACCTAACGGCATACCCGTATGAATGTTCGGAGCAAACTTTTAACCGCTACTATGCCAATACCTTGGCCACATTTATTGCCAGCAGTGCGCCGCGTATAAAAGCGGTATACGATAAATGGCGTACCGATTCTTCCGGCAACAAGAGCCTGGTTTCTAATCTTGAGAAAAACGAAGAACTGAAAAGCATTTTGCTGCAGGAAACGCCCTGGGTACTCCAGGCGCAAAATGAAACGGAGCAAAAACAGAACATCGCTTTGTTATTCGATATGATGCGCATGAGCAGCGAAGCAAAAACAAACTTTAATAAACTCAAAGACATGCAAACCGCCAATGGTGGTTTTGTATGGTTTAAAGGGGGTAGCGACGACCGCTATATCACCCAGTATATTATAACCGGTGTGGGACATCTTCAAAAATTAAGCGCCCTGCCGGAGGAAAGTTATACTGAATGGAATGAACTTATTGATGCGGCATTGCACTATGCCGATGCAAGGATAAAGGAGGATTACGACAACCTGGTTAAACAAAAAGCCGGTCTCAAAAAAAACAATTTAACCGGTATAGTGGTGCAATACCTGTACATGCGTAGCTTTTTTAAAGAGAAAAAAGTAAATGACGCTGCGCTGAAAGCATACAATTATTATAAGCAGCAGGCCAAACAATTCTGGCTAAAGCAAAGCAAATATTTTCAGGGTATGATTGCGCTATCCCTTTACCGTGACGGCGACAACGCTATTCCAAAAGCCATTGTGGCTTCACTTAAAGAAAATGCCATTACACATGAAGAACTGGGCATGTACTGGAAAGACAACCGCGGGGGATACTACTGGCATGAAGCGCCTGTAGAAATACAATCGCTGTTTATTGAAGCCTTTAATGAAATAACGCATGATACAAAAGCGGTGAATGATATGAAGCTGTGGCTGTTGAAACAAAAACAAACACAGCACTGGGGCAATACCAAATCAACCGCCGAAGCCTGCTATGCATTATTGCTGCAGGGAACAGACTGGCTGAGCAACCCGCCACAGGTAAACGTTAAACTGGGTACAAAAAGTTTCTCTTCTTTGAGGAAGGATGAAGCAGGCACGGGTTATTTTAAATACAAGGTTGCTACAGAAGAAATAAAACCGGCAATGGGTAATATACAGGTAACAGTATCTCCTTCCTCAGCCGCATCACCGCAGAATGCAGGAAGCTGGGGCGCCGTGCACTGGCAATATTTTGAAGACCTGGATAAAATAACAGCATCGGCAGAAAATAAAATGCCCCTGCAGCTAAAGAAGCAATTGTTCATAGAAAAGAACAGCGATAAAGGACCGGTGCTTCAACCGGTGGACAGCAGCACGGTATTGAAGGTGGGCGATAAAATAAAAGTAAGAATTGAATTGCGGGCCAACAGGGATATGGAATATGTGCACATGAAAGATTTGCGGGCCGCCGGAACAGAGCCGGTAAATGTATTGAGCCAATACAAATGGCAGGGAGGATTGGGTTATTATGAAAGCACTAAAGATGCTTCCACCAATTTCTTTTTTAGCTGGTTGCGCAAGGGTACTTACGTATTTGAATACCCGCTGTTTGTTACACATAAGGGCAATTTCTCGGCAGGTGTGGCTACCATTCAGTGTATGTATGCACCCAAGTTTCTGTCTCATTCAGAAGGCATAAGGATTACTGTTAAATAGGAAGGATCTTTATGTCTTTAACATATATCAACTGTTACAGGCTAATATCAGGGGAAATTCATGTATGAACAAAACAATTGTATATAGTTCCTGATAAGTAAAAATACTTATCGGGCAAAAACATCCGAAAAACGACGGAACAAATCCCTTTACCGAATATAGTTCCGTAAGGCTCAAATCCGTAGCATCTTTACACTATCGAATCATTAGGATAGATGATCACGAACAGAAAAAATAAAAAAGAGGTTGCTTACATCACCGCCAGACCAGAGTAAAAATATTTACTCACTAACCCTCAATATTATTGGAATAAAAGAATCAGCCCGCAAAGGCTGGTTTTTTTGTTTATAGGGTGTTCACACCATTTAGTCTTTTAACCTAAAAGCAACATAAGTATCTCCAGATGGTGATCCCACCTTGCCGCCACCCCCAGCCGCTATTACTATATATTGCTTACCATTAAGCATATAAGTTGCCGGCGTTGCATAACCGCCCGCCGATAGCTTATATTCCCATAACAATTTGCCGGTGTGCTTATCAAATATTCTCAGCTTTTCATCGAAGGTGGCTGCAATAATAACAAGCCCGCCGGCTGTAACTACAGCCCCACCCAGGTTCTGTGTTCCTGTAGCCCCGATTCCTCTTTTGACTAACTCAGGATATTCACCCAATGGCACTTTCCAAAGCAGTTCGCCCTTGTTTAAATCAATGGCATTAAGTGTTCCCCAGGGCGGTTTTACACCGGGATATCCTTCCTTATCGGTTAATACCGTCCATCCATTGTGCACGTAACGGTACTGTTGTTCGGGTTTTGCTGAGGTTTTGTGTGTATGCTCTGTGTTTTGCTCCGCATCAAACAAAAAATCCAACAATGCTTTTTTATCTTCGTCCGTAATATTCGGATAGGCTGGCATTTGTCCTTTCCCCGCTTTTAACAGCACGGCTGCCTGCTCCCTGGAAAATTTTTTGGAGAGTTGCCGGAGAGAAGGGAATACCGCAGTGCCGGCCCGGTTGGTACCATGACACATCGTACAGTTATTGAGTGTATAAATTTTTTCGCCCCGTGAAATAACGGCATCATTATCTCCAGCAGGAATGGCCTTCATTTTTACCAGCAATGGAATTTCATTTGCATTTACATACAGCACGCCTGTTTCAGGATCAAAAGATGCACCTCCCCACTCCGCGCCTCCCCTTGTGCCGGGAAACTGTACAACGCCATTGGTATCGGGTGGTGTAAAAATAGGGCCCATCTTTGCATTTTTTATCCTTTCTTTTACAAAAGCATAAGCTGAATCGGAAATACCGGTGATATCACTTTCAGAAAAATGCTGCCGCGCAAAGGGCGCCGGTTTTACCGGGAAAGGCTGCGTGGGCCAGGCGGCTTCTCCCATCAAACCCGACCGGGGAACCGCTCTTTCTTCTATTGGAAAAAGGGGTTCTCCCGTTAACCGGTTAAACAAAAAAACCATACCCATTTTAGTTACCTGCGCAACAGCATCGGTTTTTGTTTGCCCGCTTTTTACCGTAACCAATGTGGGCGGCGCAGGTAAATCATAATCCCATAAGTCGTGATGCACCAACTGGTAATGCCACCTGCGTTCACCTGTTTGCGCATCAAGCGCCACAATGCAGTTACCAAAAAGATTCGTTCCTTTACGATTGCCCCCGTAAAAATCAAATGCGGGAGAACCGAGTGGAACAAACACCATTCCTCTTTCTTCATCCACACTCATTCCCGCCCAGGCATTTGTTCCGCCGGCTTCTTTATACGAATCCTTATCCCATGTATCATAACCAAATTCACCAGGCTGGGGTATGGTATTAAACGTCCAGGCTATTTTCCCGGTTCTAACATTATATGCTCTTACAAAGCCGGGGGCCGCATCATACCCTTCACCCAATGCAGTGCCCTGTATTAAAAGGTCTTTATAAATAATACCGGGAGAAGTGGCCCATACAGCAAGTTTGGCGGGATCACGCCCCAAACCCACACGCAGATCCACTTTGCCATTGTCGCCAAAATTTAAAAGCAGGGAACCATCATCTGCATTCAAAGCGTAGAGATAATGTCCTGCGGAAAAAAATATTCTTTTATCATTATCCTCCGCCCAGTACGTAACACCGCGGTTCACACCTGTTGCCTCTTCATTAACAAACGGGTTAAACCGCCATATCTCCTTCCCGTGTAACGGGTTTAATGCAATTAACTTTAACCGGGGCGATGTAACATACATCATACCATTTACCACAATCGGGTTGCATTGTATAGTGGAACGGTTTCCTTCACGTGCATCGCCGGTATGGTAAATCCATGCTACTTCCAGAAGATGAAGGTTGTTGCCGTTGATCTGATCCAGTGCAGAATAAGCTGTGCTGGCTTTATCTCCCCTGTAAACCTCCCAGGTGGTAAAAGGCTGCTGCTGTTGCCGGCAAGACATTAAAAGCAAGACAATACAAACCGTACAACAAACAAATTTCATGTAAGCAGTGATTATCGTTTCAATATTTTTAGCGCGTTTGTTTTGTATACCTTTTTTAAAACGGCATCGCTCAAACCAAATCCATGCAGGGGCCAATGATAGCCGGTTATATTGTGATAATAAAAATGCTCGTCGCTGGTTTGAAGGATGCGAAATGTCATTTCATACATTTCGCTGTAAAACCCCATATCGGTTCCGTATAATAATTTATCCTGGTACTTTTCAAAAAAATTGAACATATAGCGTGGTATGGGTGATGTTTCGGCATAGCGCGCAGAGATATCGGCGTAGAGGTTGGAATATTTATTCAATAGACTTCCCAAAATACTGAGATCGTATTCACAGTTGGCATAATGGCAGGCAATGAATATGGTATTTGGATTTTCCCGTACTACGTTTTCCAGCGTTTGTATCAAAGCCGGATGGCCCTTGAGGTTTTGCTTTGATTTATATTTCTCTATTCTCCACTCATAGGCATTCATCAAACCGTCGTTGGTAGAATCCATCGGTTCATACATCCACATGGGTTCCGCTACATGAATGTTAACAGGCATTTTTAGCTCGCCGCATTTTTGAAACAAAGGTTTCAACCGCGGGTCATCTACGTGCATACCCGAAGGTACCGGGTAAGAATAATACTCCCCAAATCCCTTATCGCCCAGTTCACCTACACCTTTGGCGCCCATGCGAAAACATCTTTCCAGTTCTTTTACCGCTTTTTCTACTCCACCCGGTTCGTTAATTGCAGAATAATCAAATCCGCACCATACATCAAAACGGCCTTTATATTTGGAATATATGTTAAACACCGAATCAAATTTCTTACCCGTGGCATAAGAGAGAATAAGCGTTTTTTCGATCCTATATTTGTCCATTAACGCTATCCAGCCTTCAATATCTGCTACTGATTTTGCATAACTGTGCGAATGCACATCAATTACAGGGAACTTTGCATTTTCAATTTTTGTGACAGGGATTTTATAGATGGATTTTGGCCGGTAGTTCTTTAATAAGATGCTATCGGCACGCTGTGCGGTGGAAACCTGCTGAAGCAGTGCAGATAAAGTAAAAAGAAGCAGACATAATTTCTGATAGAGGGGCATACGCATAGTGGTTGGTTTTGAGTAATCAGGTCTAATTTTTTTACCTATCCTGTTAAATAAGGATTCGGCTGCTTTTGGGAAATTTCCCAATACCTGTTCTGGCATTTCCCTGTGAAACATACAGTAATGTTTGTATAAATATATGCTTTGTTTGGGTAGCCGGGTGAGAACAAAAAATGGGAAATATACATGCCTGCTGTACATGGTTATTATTACGAGGCATCAATTCATCCTCTTTACAACCCCCAGAAACAGATTAATTATATAACTCAATTGCGTTACTAAAAGCAACATGATCAGAACCGGAACGATCATTTGAGGGTTAAGCCCTGTTTGAAAGGACAGCGCCATTGCTTCATTGGCGGCATTTTGACCGGAATAGCGAAAAAAGAGCAATACTATAAGCACAGTCAGCAACAATGTAATTACGATGTGCACCCATATTAAAACGACAGAATATAAAAACCGCACAGTGGTCATATACAATATCCAGAAAAGCAATAAAAGCATAGCCATTGCCTTGAGCGTATCGGCATAACTTAATGTGTAAGAAGCGCCCTGCACCGGCAGATCCATTGGATGATTGGCGGGGATAAAAGATAACATGATCAGCAAAACCGCTGCCAGGGCAAGCACATGATATGGTTTTGAAAGCAGGTTCATTTTTCCATTTTCGTGATACGAAGAAACAAGAAACCATCAATAAAACAAAAACCCACTCTACTTTCGCAGAATGGGTTACTTATTAAAATGTATTTTTTATTTACCACTAACCACTTATTCACTCACCACTTACTACGCCGTTACTTTTCCTTTCACCTTCGCAATTACTTCCTCAGCAATATTATTAGGTGTAGGATTATAATGGCTGAATTCCATAGTAGACGTAGCACGACCGGAGGTTAATGAACGCAGTTGGGTTACGTAACCAAACATTTCGCTCAATGGCACTTTGGCTTTAATTACCTGCAGATTATTGCGGGTATCCATGCCTTCCAATATACCACGACGACGGTTAATATCGCCTGTTACATCACCCATGTACTGATCGGGTGTTAGCACTTCTACCTTCATAATCGGTTCCAGCAGTACGGGTTTGGCTTTACGGCCTGCTTCACGGAAACCGGCTTTTGCGCAAAGTTCAAACGACATAGAGTCTGAATCCACATCATGATAACTACCATCAAACACACGCACCTTCATATTCTGTACCGGGTAATTGGCCAAAACCCCGTTACCCATGGAAGTTTCAAAGCCTTTTTGTATTGCAGGAACAAATTCCCGCGGAATGGATCCACCGAAAATATCGTTTACGAACTGGAACGATTTACCCGGGTTTTCATTGATCCACTCTTCATCAGCGGGTCCAATTTCAAACACGATATCAGCGAACTTACCCCTACCGCCGGTTTGTTTTTTCAACACTTCGCGGTGTTCAACTTTAGTGTTGAACGCTTCTTTGTATGCCACCTGCGGCGCACCCTGGTTCACCTCTACTTTAAATTCGCGGCGCATACGGTCTATAATAATTTCCAGGTGCAGTTCACCCATTCCGCGCAGGATAGTTTGTCCGGTATCTTCATCGGTATTTACCCGCAGCGTGGGATCCTCTTCCACCAGCTTACCTATTGCTATGCCCATCTTATCAACATCAACCTGTGTTTTAGGTTCTATTGCGATCGCAATAACCGGTTCAGGGATAAACATGTTTTCAAGCGTAATGGGATGGTCTTCATCGCAAAGCGTATCACCTGTTTTAATCTCTTTAAAACCTACCGCCGCACCAATATCGCCAGCTTCAATAAAGTCAACCGGGTTTTGCTTATTGGCAAACATTTTCATAATACGGCTGATCCGCTCTTTCTTGCCGCTTCTTACGTTCAATACATAAGAACCTGCATCTAAGTGCCCCGAATACACACGGAAGAATGCAAGACGTCCCACAAAAGGATCGGTCATGATCTTAAACGCCAGTGCAGCGAAAGGTTCTTTAGCATCAGGCTTACGTACCTCTGTTTCACCGGTATCCGGATTGGTTCCCTCTATTGCATCAATGTCAACAGGTGAAGGAAGATAACGGCAAACGGCATCTAATGCAGTTTGTACCCCTTTGTTTTTAAAGGACGAACCACACATCATAGGCACAATAGTAAGGTCAATGGTAGCTTTACGAATAGCAGTATGCATTTCGTCTGCTGTGATGCTGCCAGGGTCATCGAAGAATTTCTCCATCAGGTTATCATCATACTCGGCAACGGCTTCTACCAGATGACCACGCCATTCATTCGCCTCTTCCAGGATATCGGCAGGCACTTCAATTTCATCAAAGGTCATGCCCTCTGTTTCATTGTGCCAGATGATTCCTTTCATCCTGATAAGATCTACCACCCCTTTAAAATTATCTTCAGCACCTATGGGCAATTGCAGAGGAACCGCTTTTGCGCCCAGCATTTCCCTTACCTGCTTTACAACATTTAAAAAGTCAGCACCTGCACGATCCATCTTATTCACAAATCCTATACGCGGAACTTTATAACGGTTCGCCTGGCGCCAAACGGTTTCACTCTGGGGCTCCACGCCATCCACAGCCGAAAACAAGGCGATCAGTCCATCCAGTACGCGCATGGAGCGTTCCACTTCCACGGTAAAATCCACGTGACCAGGAGTATCAATGATATTGAAGCTGTATTTTTTTGTGTCGGCAGTTGGCTTCCCGTTTACCGTAGGGAATGCCCATTGGCAACTTACGGCTGCAGAGGTAATCGTAATCCCTCTTTCCTTTTCCTGTTCCATCCAGTCGGTTGTAGCACCACCTTCATGCACCTCACCAGTTTTGTGTATCATTCCGGTATAGCGCAGGATACGCTCCGTAGTGGTGGTTTTACCGGCATCAATATGTGCCGCAATACCAAAGTTTCTCTGAAGTTTTAAGTCTGCCATCTTATTGGGATTAAATATTTTTTTATTTTTAATATAAATTAAGAGAAATTCTCCAACTATATTTTTTTTGAGGCGCAAAGGTAGCGAAATTAGTGTGAAAACAATAGCAGGACAACTGTAAAAATTTATACCGAAAAACAGGCAAAGCCGTGGCGGGGTTTGGTAACTTTATAGCATATTGTTAATCATAACCCTGCAATTACTAAAAACAATTCATGCTTTCTGATTGTATCTAAAATACCGAATCAACTCAACTATACAACCATTTATAATAAGGAGGCAGGCAGCAGCAGGGAAACAATTATCAGGATGAAACAATTTTAGAAAGGAAATAGGCATGACAACAAAAAAAATACTAATCATAGGCGGAGGATTTGCAGGCATAAATCTGGCCAAACACCTGTCAAAACATGGGGAATTCAACATTACGGTGGCAGATAAAAATAACTACAATTTTTTTCCGCCCCTCCTTTACCAGGTAGCAACAGGGTTTTTGGAGGCCTCTAACATCAGCTACCCGTTCCGCAAAATGTTTCAGGACAAAAAAAACATCCGGTTCAGGATGGGAGAACTATTGAAAGTGATCCCTGAAGAAAACAAGGTGGTGCTGTCATCGGGTGAAATTGAGTATGATTACCTGGTATTGGCAACCGGAACCGAAAGCAATTATTTTGGAATGGAGAATGTGAAGAAGAATGCCATTCCCATGAAAACGGTTAATGATGCCCTGGAGATGCGGAATTACCTGTTGCAGCAGTTAGAAATCGCTACGATTACCACCGATAAAGCAGAAAGGGAAAAATTAACTACCATTGTTATTGCCGGCGGCGGCCCAACAGGAGTGGAAGTGTCGGGTATGCTGGCTGAAATGAGGAAGTTTATTATCCGGAAAGACTATCCTGAGTTCAAAGGAACAAAAGATCAAAGCTATATTTACCTGATTGACGGCAGCGCCCAGTTACTCTCGCCCATGACCCAGCAATCACAGAAAGACACTTATAACACCTTAGCGAAACTGGGAGTAAAAATTAAGCTGAACATACAGGTAAAAGATTATGTAGATGACACAGTCATCCTGTCTAACGGAGAACATATTCAAACGAAAACATTGATCTGGGCTGCCGGTGTTTCCGCGAAAGTAGTGGATGGCATTTCTGCCACTTCCTACGGAAGATTCAGGCGGCTTTTAACCGATGAATTCAATAAAGTGCAGGGTACCTCTAATATATATGCAATTGGTGATACATGCCTGCAAACCACCGATCCCGGTTTCCCGCAAGGACATCCGCAGGTAGCACAGGTAGCTTTGCAACAGGGGAAAAATGCCGCCATTAATTTCAAAAAAATGGCGGCCCAAAAAGAACTCCGCCCATTTCGCTACACAGACAAAGGCACCATGGCTATTATAGGCCGAAACAAAGCGGTTGCAGATATACCCAAGCCCACGCTGCATTTTAAAGGATTTATAGCCTGGTTCTTATGGTTGTTCATTCACCTTACTTCATTGATAACCTATCGAAATAAGATAACCACCCTTTATAACTGGATGATCGCCTATTTTACAAAGGACCAGGCGCTCAGAATGATTATAAGACCTTTGAAAAAAGAATAGCAAATAACCTAGTCCATTAAATTCGGGATTCTTTCACTATCGCCATCATATTCAAACTGCAGCATAAGCGAAAATTGAAGGAAATTTTTTCCACCCCGCTTGTCAAGTGAATAATTATACTGGTTTACCCATCCCATCTGCACTGTAGTAACAGGACTTAAGATATAACCTGCACCCGCAAAAAACCTGTTGCGTTCAAAATGGGGAATCTTATTATTTAGAAAAACTTCATCGTATGCATTCAAATACAGTGTTCCGGGCACAAGTTTGGCAGCATTTAGGGGCAGCATTGCATTTAAACGGTAACGAAAACGGTTCCGGTAGCCATCGGTCATCCATTTTTGCTCGGCACGGTAGCGGTGTTCAATTTTCAGGCGATCCAGGTACTGATTCATGGTAAGCTGCTGCCAGATCCTAAACTCTTCATTATCAATTGGTTTAGCAAAATTGCCTTCGTTGGCATAAGTTGCGTACCTGCCAACACCAACCAAAACTGAAAAATTGCTATTGATGCTATAGCTTGCACCGCCCTTGACTTCATAATAAAAAAAGTTGTCAAAAAATTGGTTTGACCTGGCCTGCAATTCTGCAAAAGCCTCCCATCTGTTGCTCAGGCTTAACTGCGCATTCATCACATGCCAGGAGCCCATATCTTTGTTTTGAGAAAAAGCAAAATCGGAGAGCAGTAAAGCAATTATTGCGATCGTTAATTTCATACCGATTGTTTACAAAATCACGGTGCGGAGGATAGTGAATGGTAAATAAAAACCCTGCCGCAAAAAAACAGCAGGGTATAAAATTATTAAAAATGACTTTATATTCTGAAATGGGCAAATGCTTTGTTGGCATCGGCCATGCGGTGTGTGTCTTCCTTCTTTTTAAAAGCAGCACCTTCACCTTTACTTGCGGCTACTATTTCATTGGCTAATTTATCTGCCATTGTTTTTCCGTTCCTGTCCCGGCTATAGCGTATAAGCCATTTGATGCTAAGCGATATCTTGCGGTCGGGGCGAACTTCAGCAGGAATCTGAAAAGTTGCTCCACCAATTCTGCGGCTGCGTACTTCCACACCCGGGGTTACATTGTTCAGCGCACGTTTCCATATTTCATACCCATTTTCACCGGAAATTTTTGAAACACGGTCAATCGCGTTATAAAAAATATCGTAAGCAGTGCTTTTTTTGCCGCCCCACATTAAATTATTTACAAAACGGGTAACCAGTTTGTCGTTAAACTTTGGATCGGGTGCTAATGGTAATTTTTTGGCTTGTGCTTTACGCATTTTGGTTAAATATTATTACTCAATCAATTTATTAATTTATTTGCCTATTGCTATTTTTTAGCTTTTTCTCTTTTGGTACCGTACTTGGAACGGCTTTGTTTGCGATCTTTTACGCCCGCAGTATCTAAGCTACCTCTTACGATATGATAACGAACGCCTGGTAAATCTTTTACACGGCCACCCCTGATCAATACAATAGAGTGTTCCTGTAAATTGTGCCCTTCCCCCGGGATATAGGCAATTACTTCAACCTTATTGGTTAAACGCACTTTTGCAACTTTACGCAAAGCGGAATTGGGCTTTTTAGGAGTGGTGGTATATACACGGGTACAAACACCACGACGCTGCGGACAGCTATCCAACGCCCTTGATTTGCTTTTTGCTCTGATGATTTCTCTACCTTTTCTAACTAATTGTTGTATTGTAGGCATTCTAACCTTTTATTTTTGGGAGGGCAAAGGTAAGCGGGTTGTTGGGAAAAACCAAAATTAATAAGTTCAAATTATTAAAAAACTGCCGGCTATTTAATTTGGCTGGTTACCAGCACATTATCAGCTTCCTCCTTAGTGTTAATTACAGCGTCAAAAGCGATCCTGTCCTGGCGGTAAGGTTCAATTAAGGAAATCGTTAACCTGGCATCTCCGTCTTTCAATGCCTAAAAAAAGCCACAATTCATGGATTTCGTTTATTCGCGACTTTGTTTCCTAAAACCTACACAGGAAACATCCAATGGTGCGTATCCGGCAACTTACTTTGACGGATACCGTTGAGTTTTTTCTTTATTTCCGCACTCAGCGTCCAATCCTTCTCACTGAATTCCATTACATAATCCTGGTATTTTAATTTCTGTATCATCGCAACAGTGGCTGCGGTTCCAGTACCAAATACTTCCTGCAGCCTTCCCTCTTTATGCGCTTTAATCACTTCATCAATATTAATGCGACGTTCTTCCACCTGTATATTCATTTCTTTTAAAATGGTAATTACACTATTGCGGGTTACACCATTCAATATCGTTTCTTCTTCAAGAGAAGGCGTTATGGCAGTACGATCAATAATAAAGAACACATTCATCATTCCCACTTCCTGCAGCCATTTGTGTTCAAACGCATCCGTCCATAGCACCTGGTCGTAGCCCTGCTTTTGGGCTTCTGTGGCGGCCAGCATGCTGCCTCCATAATTACCGGCATTTTTAGCAAACCCAACACCTCCCGGAGCTGCACGGGTGTATCTTTCTTCTACATAAATATTCATTGGCTTGGGAAAATAAGGACCGGTGGGACTTAGGATAATAAGAAATTTATATTTCTGGGAAGGCCGAACGCCCAGCATGGTATCGGTAGAAAACATAAATGGCCTGATATACAGGGAATGCTCCTTTTTAGCAGGTATCCATTTTTTATCTAATTCAATGAGACGGCGCATGCCTTCAATAAAAAGTTCTTCAGGCACTTTAGGCATATTCATCCTTTCGGCAGATATATTAAAGCGCCTGTAATTATCATAAGGTCTGAATATAAAAGCGTTGCCTTCTTCATCTTTATACGCTTTAATGCCTTCAAAAATTGCCTGCCCATAATGCAATGCAGCCAATGAGGGCTCCAGCAATAGAGGCTGGTAAGGCTTAATCTCCACATTTGTCCACCTGCCATTCTCATATTCTGCTTCCAGCATATGATCTGTAAAGTATTTTCCAAAAGGCAGGTTTTCCATATCTATATCCTGCAACTTACTCCTTTCTATTTTTGTAACCTGAATATCCATCGCGGCAGTCATAAAACACTATTTTTGTTGCAAAGAAACGAAAAAACTTTGTGGCCGGAGAGCCACTTGTCAATTTGTATGAGCCTTAAAAGTGTAAAATTACCGGAAATCCTTATATCAAGCCTTTATACAGCTCCTCTTGTTTGTTTACAAAATATAGAAGATGCGCCCACTTCAACCACAACTGGTTTAAAATTTCTGGGGTCCAATCAAAAACAAATCACCATCCTGGTTAATGTAAGTGATGCTACTTATCTTACCGACAAATCGTTTGCTTTTTTAACCGGTATATTAAATGCCTGCAAACTGAATATGGCGGATGTTGCTGTTATTAACATGAATCAATCCACAAACAATAATTACTTGAATCTTAACAGCATAACCCGGCCTAAAATCAAGCTTCTTTTTGGTATATCACCCCAGGAAATAGGTTTACCCATTCATTTCCCTCATTTCCAGGTGCAGCCCTATAACAATGTTATTTATTTATGTGCGCCGGATTTAAACAGCATTGAGGAAGACAAGTCGCTTAAAACTCAATTGTGGGCAGGCTTAAAGTCTGTTTTTCAACTTTAATGCAATCCCAGTATGCAAAAACTTATTTTCGCTACGAATAACGCACATAAAGCAGAAGAGATTCGTTCTGTGCTTGAAGGGAGGTTTACTATAATAACCCTCAAAGAAGCAGGCATAGATATGGATATTCCGGAACCTTTTGATACATTGGAAGAAAATGCACGGCAGAAAGCTACTACAGTTTATAATTTAACGGGGATAAGCTGTTTCGGGGAAGATACAGGCCTGGAAACAAGTGCCCTGAATGGTGAACCAGGCGTTAGAAGTGCAAGGTATGCGGGGGAGGAAAGAGATTTTACTGCTAATATTGAAAAATTGCTGGATCAGTTGAAAGACAAAACGGACAGAACCGCCCGGTTTAAAACTATTATTTCATTACTACTTGATGGTGTTGAGTACCAGTTTGAAGGCATCTGTGAAGGCAGTATTATCACGCAACCCCGGGGAGAAAACGGCTTTGGCTACGACCCGGTATTTATACCACGTAACGCCGGGTATACCTTTGCCGAAATGTCTTTGAAAGAAAAGAATCAATACAGCCATAGGGTAAAAGCAATGGAACAACTGATACGGTTTCTAATAAAAAAATAATTGTGTTACCGCATTGGAACAAAACAGAATAGGAGCATATTAATCTTTATACGATTAAATGTCTATGCAAAGCAACCATAACATGAGTGAAAACGACTTAATAAAAGGTTGTCTGGAGGGAGATCGCCGGGCGCAGGAGCAATTATATCAAAAGTTTTCACCCAAAATGTACGGTGTGTGCCTCCGCTATGCCGGCAAAGCTGAAGATGCCCAGGATATTTTGCAGGATGGATTTGTGAAAGTTTTCAAAAATCTCCACATGTACAGGGGCGATGGATCGTTTGAAGGCTGGATTCGAAGGATATTTGTAAATACGGCAATAGAACACTATCGAAGGCAGGTTAATCTTTACCCGGTTACCGAAAATCATGAGAACCTGCTTGAAACAAAAGAAATATCCGCTTTTGATAGTTTAAGTGTGAAGGACCTGATGAAGATCATCCAGCAGTTGTCTCCTGGGTACAGAACAGTGTTTAACTTATATGTAGTTGAAGGCTATTCGCACAAAGAGATAGCGGAAATGATTGGTATTAGCGAAGGAACGAGTAAATCGCAACTGGCAAGAGCAAAAGGAGTGTTGCAGAATCTCATTAGGGCAAAAAGAACATCACCATAATATTATTCCTAACCCTGATCATGAAATGGAAAAATGAACTATATAATCATGAAGTCAATCCGCCCGGTCACGTATGGAACAGGGTAGTTCATGACCTTGATAATGAATTTTTAGAATTCAAAAACAGGTTATATCACGTTGAAGCCGGTCCACCAGGTAAAAACTGGGAGCTTATTGAACAGGCGCTCGATTCCCCATCCATTGCAAACCCCAGAAGCTTTAATATAAAAAGGATATTTCGCATAGCCGCCGCTGCAGCGCTTATTGGAATTTCTTTTTTTACTGCCAATTACTTTATAGCAGGCAGCGATAAAAGCAAAACCACAGCAGGTAAGAAAACAACCCCTGATACAACTTATGAAAATCAAACTGACGAGCATACCGTTATCAAAAACGAAAATGACAACAGCCTTCCCGTAAACGATAAGCCCATGATGGCTTCACACATTATAAGCAAAAAGAACAAAGTTAAAACCATTGCTGTAACTGATTTTTACAGCGATGATAAAACCTATAACATTCCACCCGTTTCATTAGTACCTGATGATAACACAGCTATTACCGACCGTTACGATCTGGACCAAACGGCCGCCAAACGCATCCACAATTTAAATGGTGAGATAAAAGAGGATGTACGTTTGCTTGACTTACCCAACAGCTATTTTTTAACGACAGGGCCTAATGGACATTCGGTAAGGGTTTCCTCTAAATTCAGAAATACCATTCAATTCCTGAATGGCGCCGGCAATGAGGAATTTCTGGATGTTATTCTCAGGGAAAGCCAGTACTGGAGAAATCAATTTAAGGAATGGAAAGAAGAAGTAGGTCATTCCACTTTCGTTCCGTCTGCAGAAAACTTTATGGATATTGCCGAACTGATGAAATTGCTGCAACAGCATAATAACAAATAGTTCTGCTTCATTTTCAGCAATTATATTTGTCCAAAAAATAAAACATGTCCAGGATAAAGCTTGAACTGCCGGAACGCTTTTCTTTTCACACTAAAATTCCTATTCGTATAACCGATATTAATTACGGCGGACATGCCGGCAATGATAGTATTCTTGCTATGATTCATGAGGCACGGATACAATTTTTACAACAGTTTGCTTATAATGAAAAGGATTTTGCAGGCGTTGGCCTTATTATGAATGATGTGGTTATTGAATTTAAAAAAGAATTGTTTTATGGAGATGTGGTTGATGTAGCCGTTACAGCAACTGCATTTGAAAGGGTGAGTTTTGATATCATTTATCAATTAAATACCCACAGAAACGGGAAGAATATTACAGTTGCTGCGGCTAAAACAGGTATGGTTTGCTTTGATTACAACAGCAAAAAAATAACCTCTGTTCCTGGCGAAGCGAGAATAAAGATGCAGGCAGAATTGTAGCAAAAGGGAATTGAACCTGCTTACATCTGGCGCTGATAGCCATTATTGTTATTGATCAAATTCATTTCCCCAACCCTCTCCTTTTAGTTTTGCTGCTTTTTTAAATACTTCAGCTTCCATATTTTTTTTAAATGCAGTTACTTTTTCACCAATCGTATAGTCAAAGGCGCCGAGTATAGTAGCTGCAAGTATGCCGGCATTTTTAGAGGCGTTCAAAGCTACTGTAGCTACCGGTATTCCGTTGGGCATTTGTAAAATTGATAAAACGGAGTCCCATCCGTCAATGGAATTGGAAGACTTAACCGGAACACCAATAACAGGCAGTGATGTAAGGGAAGCAACCATGCCCGGCAGGTGCGCTGCGCCGCCTGCACCCGCAATAATAACTTTTAGCCCTCTTTCTTTTGCTTTTGAAGCATAATCAACCATACGCAAGGGTGTACGATGCGCTGATACCACCGTAAGTTCAAATGGTATATCAAAATTTTTTAAAATGGTAGCGGCATCCTGCATTACACTTAAATCGCTGTCGCTGCCCATTATGATACCTACAAGGGGTTGTATGGAAGACATATTGATTAGATTTTGTTTAGGGGCTTTCAGCGGTCAGCTATGAGCTATCAGCTATGGGCTATCAGCTATGAGCTATCAGCTATGAGCTATCAGCTATGGGCTATCAGCTATGAGCTATCAGCTACCTAATTTCAGTTGGTTATGCGCCTGCCCTGTAACCTGCAACTTGTAACTACCTATTCTCTCACCTCTCACTTCTCTCCTCTCTCCTCTCTCCTCTCACCTCTCTCCTCTCACCTCTCTCTCCTCTCTCCTCTCTCCTCTCACCTCTCTCCTCTCACCTCTCTCCTCTCACCTCTCTCCTCTCTCCTTCATCACTTACCACCTTCAACACATGCCTGATCCGGCTTTGCTTAAAAGTGAGGTCATTTCTGTCGGCGCTCAAAATAGTAACATGACCCATTTTTCTACCCGGTTTTGTTTCTTTTTTCCCATAAATATGCACGAATACATTGTCCATTTGCAGTACATCTTCCAAACCTTCATACTTTGCTATCCCGCTATAATTATCTTCGCCCAATACATTTACTATAGCCGCCGGAAGAATGGATGCAGTATTGCCCAGGGGATAATCTAAAATAATCCGCCATAACATATCAAACTGGGAACTGTAGTTTCCTTCGATAGTATGATGTCCGCTATTATGCACTCTTGGCGCCGTTTCATTTACATAAATATCACCTGCTTTATCAATAAACAGTTCTACAGCAAAAATACCTGCACTTTTTAATTCTTTCACTACTTTAAGCGAAATTGCTTCCACCTTCCATAAAATATTTTCGGTAAGTTCGGCAGGGCTTACCTGGTAATCCAGTAAATTCAACTGGGTGTTAAAAACCATATCCACAGGCGGATACAGCGCTGTTTGGCCTTTATTATTAACTGCAACAATCTGTGCAATTTCTTTGTGGATATTAATTCTTTTTTCCAGCACTGCAGGCGCGTCAAATCCTTTATTCAGTTCTTCCCCGGATGTAATACGCTGAACACCCCGGCCGTCATATCCTCCTGCATTTAGCTTATGAACGGCCGGTAAAAAATCGGCATGCTGTGCCAGCTCTTCCAAAGATTGTGTAACAACAAACGCGGCCGAAGGAATAGCATGGGACTGGTAAAATTGTTTTTGAGCAATTTTGTTTTTTATGATCCGAAGCGCTGCTGCACCGGGATATACTTTTACGCCCTCCGCTTCCAGCGCCGCCAATGCATCATCATTAACAGATTCAATTTCAATGGTAACAGCATCCAAACCTTTGCCAAATTGATACACATCCTCATAATGCCGTATATCTCCTTTCACGAAATGATGACAGAGATGCGCAGCAGGACAATCTTCATCATTTTCCATAACATAGGTTTCAACAGGGTAGTTAGCGGCAGCCTGCAATAACATTCTGCCCAACTGGCCTCCGCCTAAAATTCCAACTTTCAGCATATATCGTATTCAAATAAGGCGTGAAGATAACAAACTGATAGAAATGAAGTCGGGAAATGAATCCCAACGGGGTATTTTGCCGCCGAAAATTTTAAAAAGAAGCATGCGGGTTTGTTAACAGTTCCTTCCTCTTTCTATAAAGAAGTTTTAACGGGTAGCAGTGAAATAGATAACTGTGTTTTACCGTTAAAGTAAGTTGATGTTTCAAACTTGTACAACCAACTCACCGGGGAAATGGTGTATGCTTTCCGAAAAAACCGCATGGCATATACCAAAACTTAGAAAAAGATAGCTTCAGGCAGGCTTTGGAGCGCCTCAAAAAGAGGAAATTTATAATATCGTATCGTAATAAGCATGATATTTGTAAATAAAAGGGGACTGCCGGGAAAATATCATATGGTAATTGTCTCTTTTAAGCTATAACCAACATTAATGAATAAACTAAAATCCATTCTTGCGATATTCTTTGTCTTCATTTTTTCGAGTTCCGTAAGCGGGCAAAACTCATTCGTTGATTATCAAAAATCATTTGCCAAAGTTGCCGATGTTTTCCGGCGCAAGGAAGACACCCTCCGCAAACAATTTGAGGCAAAGGGTTTAAAATGGCCGGCAAAATATATTTACATCCGTTCATTTAAATACGACAGCCAGTTGGAAGTATGGGTAAAAAACCAGACCAGTGAGCCTTTCAAATTATTTAAAACCTTTAAAATATGTGCTATGGCGGGTTCTCTTGGACCCAAAAGAATGTCGGGCGACTACCAGGTACCGGAAGGCTTTTATTACATAAATGAATTTAAGCCCAACAGTACCTATCATTTGTCACTGGGCCTAAATTATCCCAATTCATCAGACCGGATGCTGAGCGATTCCCTGTATCCCGGTGGTGATATTTATATACACGGATCTTGTGTAACGGAAGGTTGTATACCCATTACCAACGATCAAATTGAAGATCTATATGTAATTACAAGCTATGCCCGCGCCATGGGACAGGATTATATCCCTGTGCATATATTTCCCATACAATTCAATAATCCACGGAGTGTGAGCTATTTGGAGCGGTTCCTGAAAATTTACCGCAATTATAAATCCCTTACCGACAACCTGGAAGCAGCGTATAATTATTTTGAAAAATACAAACAAGTACCCGTTGTGATGGTAAATACAAAGGGAGACTATCTTGTTGAAAATATACAGCCGGCGGAAAAAAAGGTTGATAAAGTAAAAAAGACCTTACCGGAAAAGACAATACCGATACCAGAAAGTGAGTTAGCAAAAGTGGTGAATAATCAGCCTGTTTATCCCGGCGGTTTCAAAGCTTTTCAAACCTTTCTTGATAAAACCGGCAGGGAACTTGCCCCGCTTTTAGATGAAGGACAAAGAGCCGCGTACATTGTAGTGGATTATATTATTGACAAGGACGGTAAACCCGTATATGCCCGCGTGGTAAAAGGCGGCAACTATGATATCAATGAAGTGATTGAAAAAAAATTTGAAAGTATGCCTAACTGGAAGCCTGCCATACGCCAGGAACAACCCGTAGCCTTCCGCTTAAAACAAACTATGGTTATTGAGGCCGCCCCGGGGTCGTAGCCTGTATTTGGTACAGGTTACAGGTTGCAAGTTACAAGATGTGCATGCCTTGCAACCTGCAACCTGTAACCCTCAACCCTCCCTGTATCATAATCATACTTCTGGTGTATCAAAACCGTACAGGTATCGCTTGTAAATGCTTTACAACAAACTGGTTTTCAACCCTTTTAATTCGTGGCATTAATTTTCCTAAAAAAAAGACATTATGATAGAACTTACCAACATTTCCAAATCGGTTAATGCCGGCGGTCAAAAAACATATATTCTTAAAGACATCAACTTCAGGGTAAACCAGGGTGAATTCATTTCCATAATGGGCCCTTCGGGCTCAGGCAAGTCTACCCTGCTGAATATTATAGGCATGCTTGATGATCCGTCCGAAGGATATCACTATTTTATGGGGGAGGCCGTACACCTCCTGAAAGAGAAACAGCGGTCGCAACTTTACAAAAAACACATCGGCTTCGTTTTTCAGGCCTACCATCTTATTGATGAACTAACAGTTTATGAAAATATTGAAACGCCGCTTATTTACCAGGACAAAAAATCCTCTGAGCGCAAAGCTATAGTTGCCGATGTACTGGATCGCTTTCAGATAGTGGGTAAAAAGGATCTTTTTCCAGCGCAACTTTCAGGAGGCCAACAACAACTGGTAGGCATTGCGCGGGCCCTGGTAAGTAAGCCCAGCCTGCTGCTGGCAGACGAACCTACGGGTAATCTCAACTCCAAACAGGGCGAAGAAATAATGGATCTGTTCAAAAAGCTGAACCAGGAAGAAGGCGTAACCATTATACAGGTAACCCATTCCGAAAAAAATGCAGAATACGGTTCAAGGATCATTAACCTGCTGGATGGAAAGATCGTTTGATTTAGAATTTAATATTTAAGATTTGAGGTCACTAAGAAATATTGTTGCGTTAACCCAGCCAACAACAAGGATAAAGATTGTTGAAGTAAAAAACAATTATGCAATGCGGAAGATCGTACATATAGCAGGAACATGGTTATTAACATGCACCATATGGATAAACGTTCATGCCCAAAACGGGGCATTTTCATTGAAGCAATGTGTAGAAACCGCGCTGAACAACAATATCCCGGTAAGGCAAAATGAACTGCTTGTGCAATCGGCAAAGGCTGACTGGCAAAAAGCCAAAGCCAATCTACTTCCCGACCTCAACGCCGACTGGGGCTATGGCTGGAACCAGGGACGTGCTATTGATCCCTTTACCAACGGCTATATTGATCAGCGGTTCTCTTCTTCGGGTGCAGGGCTAAACGCGGGACTTACTTTGTTCGGTGGCCTGCAGTTGCAGAATCTTATCCGTCAAACAGGATATGCCTATCACGCCAGTGAAATGGAATGGCAACAATCCAAAGACAAACTTACACTGGATGTAATACTTGCCTATTTAACTGTATTAAATAACGAAGACACCTGGAGGATCATGTCGGAACAGGCTGAAATAACCCGTAAACAGGTAGAGCGACTAACGGTTATGGTAAACGAAGGCGCCGTGGGCAGCTATATGCTTTCCGATATGAAGGGTCAGCTATCGGGTGATGAACTGGCTGCCATTAATAATTACAATGCATTGCAAACTGCCAGGCTAAATCTAAGCCAGCTTATGAATATTCCTTATACCAAAGACATGCAACTGGAAAGGTTGCCTGAGGCGGAACTACTTGAGATGTATCCAAATGAACCTGCGGAAATATATACAGCTTCCCTGCAAAATCTTGCACAGGTTAAGGCGGTTGATTTTCGGGTAAAAAGTATGGCAAAGGGTGTGCAGGCGGCCAGGGGTGGGTATTATCCTTATTTAAGACTGAATGGAAATCTCAATACGAATTTTTCCAGTGTTTCTGCCCGCTCTGTTCCAACCACCGTTTCTGAAGTAAATACTGGCCAATACGTGTTGATTGACAATATTAAAAATCCTGTACTCCAGCAACAGCAAAACTACACTGCACAAAAAATATCGTACAACAGCCAGTTTAAAAACAACCTGGGAAGTTATGTTGGCCTGAGCCTGAGCATTCCCATCTTTAATAATCTGCGGGTAGCCACTACTGTAAAAAAAGCAAAACTCAGCGAAAAAAATGCCGTATACGAAGCGGAAAACGTCAAACTGATCCTGAAACAAAGTATAGAGAAAGCATACCAGGACATGGTATCTGCCTATGAACGTTACAAAGTGCTGCAGGAACAGGTTATTCAATACAGGGAATCATTTCGTTCAGCGGAGATCCGTTTCAACCTGGGTACCATTGTATCTACCGAATATTTGCTCACTAAAAACAATTACGACCGGGCTAAACTCAATCTCACACAAACCTGGTACGAATATATTTTCCGCACAAGGATACTGGATTTTTACCAGGGGAAACTGGCGTTGTAGTTATCCGCGCTTACTTCTGTAACAAACACCGGAAAACGCATTTAAATTTGGCGAAGGTCCGTAGGCCTGAAACTTGGGCAAGCAGTGCTTTAGCGGTTGTAATGACTTTTGCAGGTGAGTGCCATCGGCACGGTTCCCAACGGCAACAAGCATACCGCTTCCATAACCTTTTGCTGTTTTTCTTTTGAGAAGTATTTGATCCGAAGCCAAAGGAACAAATCTCTTATTTATTATACATTTACAGTAAATAACATAATGTATATGCATAACAGAACTATAGTGAAAAACACTTTCCTGTTTATCTTACTCTCCGTAAACATAGTATTTGCTCAGGCTCAAAATAATCCTGCGGATAAATTACCTGTTGATACTGCTGTTACCATTGGCAAATTGCCGAACGGACTAGTCTATTATATTCGCCCCAATAATAAACCCGAGCAAAAGGTAGAGCTCCGACTGGTGATTAATGCCGGTTCCATTAATGAAGACGAGGATCAGCTCGGGCTGGCACATATGGCTGAACACATGGCTTTTAACGGCACCAAAAATTTCAAAAAAAATGATATCGTCTCCTTCCTCCAGGAAATAGGCGTTGGCTTTGGAAGCGACCTTAACGCCTCCACCTATTTTGATCAGACGATCTACATTTTACCCATTCCTACCGACAAGCCGGGTAATGTGGAAAAGGGATTCAGCGTACTGGAAGACTGGGCGCATAATGTTACCTATTTAGATGAAGACATAGACAATGAACGTGCGATCATTCTGGAAGAAAGCCGTTTGGGAAAAGGTGCGGGAGAAAGAATGTTCAAGAAGATATTGCCCAAATTACTGATCGGGTCATTGTATGCAGAACGTTTGCCCATAGGCAAGGATAGCATCATTAAGAACTTTAAGCACGATGCCATACGCCGGTATTATAAGGAATGGTACCGGCCCGGGCTAATGGCAGTAATTGTTGTAGGGGATATAACAAAAGAGAATGCCCTGGCAATGATAAAAAAACATTTTGGTGGTTTAACCAACCCCGCCGAAGCACGTCAGCGCCTGCAACCTCCCGTGCCTGCATATACCAAAGATGATGCAATAATTGTTACCGATAAAGAAGCTACCAGTTACCAGGCGATCGTTGAATATCCCGCGTATAAATCAGATACAACTATTACTTACAGCGATTATAAAAAAGAACTGGTTAAAGACCTGTTTGTAACCATGCTGAATAAACGCATGCAGGAGCTTACCCAACAGGCAAATCCACCCTTTGTATACGGCGGCGGATCTTTCAGCAGTATTGCCAGGGGATATGAAAATTTTGAGCTTTACGCGGTTTCGGGCGATAAAGAGCCCACCAGTGCATTGCAGGCCGCCCTGGAAGAACTGGAAAAAGTAAAACGATTTGGCTTTACGGCACCGGAGCTGGAAAGAGCAAAAAAAAATATGCTGGCCGCTTATGAAAAAAGTTACAACGACAGGGATAAAAGAGAATCATCTGAATTTGTAGAGGAATATATTCAGCATTACCTGCAGGGAGCCCCCATTCCCGGTATTGTTGCGGAATATAAAATGGCAAAGGATCTTTTACCGGCTATCGGTCTTGAAGATGTGAACGCCATTGCCAACATTTTAAAGGGAGATCAGAATGTATTTGCATTTATTATGGGTCCGCAGAAGGAAGGCGTACAACTGCCTTCCCCTGACGCACTTTTACAAACCGTAGCGCTGGCGGAAAAAGCAGAGGTAAAACCCTACGAAGAAAAAACAATAGCCACCGATTTGTTAACCGTAATGCCAAAGGCAGGAAAAGTAACCAGCAAAAAAAACAACACGCTTACGGGCTCAACCGAACTTACCCTATCAAATGGCGTTAGCGTTACCCTCAAACCCACCGATTTCAAAAATGACGAAATACTAATGGCGGCATCGCGGTATGGTGGTACAAGCAACTACAGCCAGCCCGACAAATACAATGCCGCTTACGCCTTACCGGTAGTGAACGCCATGGGCTATGGCAGCTTTTCTCCCACAGACCTGCAAAAAGCACTATCGGGTAAAACCATATCGGCCACTCCTTTTATCGGCGCTACTACCGAAGGCATCAACGGCAGCTCAACAGTGAAAGACCTGGAGACTATGTTTCAACTGGCATATCTTAAGTTAACGGAGCCCCGCAAAGACAGCAGCCTGTTCAACGCTTTCGTACAAAAAAACAAAGCGCAACTGGCTTTGTTAAGCGCCAATCCCCAGGCTTCATTTATTGATACAGCCTTCAGGGTTTTTTACAATAATAATCCGCTGGCACCCATTAACGTACCAAAGGCAGCTTATTTTGACAGCATACAGGCAAACAGGGCGTTGGCTATCTACAAGCAACGCCTGGGAGATGCCGGAGGCTTACATTTTGTTTTCACCGGTAATTTTGAAGAAAACCAAATTATTCCGTTAATTGAAACCTATATTGCCGGTTTGCCGGCAACAGGCAGGAAAAATAATTATGTTGATCAGAAAGTAAGACCGATAAAAGGGAAAAAGGAACTGACGGTGTATAAAGGCGAGGAGCAAAAAAGCCTGATCCTGTCTTTTTATTACGGAGAAATTCCGTACAATGAAGATCTTGCTTTAAAGGCCAGCGCCCTCACAGAAGTGCTCAACATCCGCATTATTGAAGAATTGAGAGAAAAGGTGCAGGGCATTTATGGCGGTGGCATTTACGGAGGATTGAACAAAGCGCCCTATCCTTCTTTTCAGTTGGTGGTGCAATTGCCCTGTGGTCCCGAAAAGGTAGACACACTCCTGAAAGCCATGCAAAACGAAATAATTGCTATTATTAAAAACGGACCGGGCGAACAAAACCTCAATAAGGTAAAGCAACAATGGCGTGAATCGCACAAACAAGAGATGAAAGAGAATGGTCCCTGGTCCAGCCATCTTTTAGCGGCAAAAACAGAAGGCAAAAATATTGACCGCTTTATTCATTTTGAGCAGTATATTGATAAATTAACCACCAAAGATGTACAGGAAGCCGCACGACTGTTACTGAACGGCAAAAATCATTATACGGCCATCCTTATGCCCGCTGATGCAAAAATGAAGTAAGATATTTACCCGGAATAAGAAAAAGTATCGGGATGGATGCCGCGGGATCCATCCTTCTTTAAAGCCAAATGAAGCTACGATAATTTTGTTCCTTCATAAATATCCTGCAGGGGTATGGCAAGATCAACTACAGGAATTGTGAGTATTTCATTTACCGATTTGTATTCCTCCAGTTCCCAGCGCCCGGAAGCATTTATGCGAAAAGCTTCAATGGCAATGCTTTCCGAATCAATCAGGATATATGCTTTAAGCGTAAGAATATCACGGTAAAACCTGAACTTTTCACCACGATCATAGCTTTTAGTGGAAGGCGACAGTATTTCAATGATCACCGTTGGTGCTATTGCATAATCATCATTTTCTTCCTCAACTATATCGCGGCAGATAATTGAAAGATCAGGGTAGGTAAACAAAGTATTTTCAGGAATATGAATGCGCAGATCGCTGCCATAAGGCTGGCATTGCTTCCCCCGCAGTCGTGCACCAATACCTATTATTAAATTCTTTGCTATAACATTATGCCTCACGCTGGCTCCTGCCATAGCAAATACCTCTCCCCTGTAATATTCATGCTTTTCGGTAGCAGTGCTTTCCCACGCCAGGTATTCTTCGGGCGTTAATTTATTTTTGCCATAAGCCACGGCGGGTTCACATAGTTCCATAATGTTACCAATTTACAAAATTATCCCGAAAAAAGATAACGCTGCAAAATGGCGGAAGTATTGATTAACTCTTCTAATTATTCCGCTCCAACGAGTGCATTCCAAATTCGCATTGCTTTGCTTCATGTGGGCGGTGAAGACCTGCCTACTGTCAGGCAGGCACCGCCCACGGCGCACGCCCCGGTTGGTGTCTCCACCAACCGGCCACAATTTGCAATACATCCCTCTCCAACCTTTTGCTCGGGGTTCTGTTTTTAATCCTTATATTTCTATCAAAATATTAGTTTGTTCTTATTCCTGAAATACTATACAGACGTTAACAAGTTCAACCTGCTTGTATCTTCAATACCTTTATTGCTCAATCAAAGTTTTGCAGTGAGTGTTTTAAGCTTCAGCAGTATTGGAGTGGCGGCTTCGTTAATTATATACCGCTATTATTATAATATCCAGTATTGCTTTTACGCCAACGCAGGACTTTCTAAAATGAAATTGATGACGCGGGTAGCGGTAATTAATATAATACTTTCAACGCTTATTCTTTTAATCATAAGATGAATAATAAACTAAGTGTAAGCGCAATTGCCCATTGCTATGGTACAAAAAAGATACTGGAAAACGTCAGCTTCGAATGTCATACGGGCGATATAACCGGGCTTTTTGGGCTAAATGGCTGTGGTAAATCTACCCTGCTGAACATACTGTTTGGAACATTGAAAGCTACATCAGGAAGTGTATGGATAAATGATACACCCCTGCGGAATAACATCACCCGAAAACTGATAAGTTACAGTCACCAAAAGATATTCCTGCCTCAGAACATTACCGTAAGAAATGTGATCCCTTTATATTTCCCAGCCGGGGAAGATCAGAATAAAATATTTTATTCACCCGGTGTACATCATATGGAGGCTACCAGGGTAGGTAATCTTTCATTAGGAGAACAACGATACCTGCAATTTTTACTGGTTATTCATTTAAATCATCCCTTTGTTCTACTGGATGAACCATTCTCCATGGTTGATCCCTTGTATAAGGAGGTCATTAAAGAAAAGATAAAAGAACGAAGTGCAGTACAGGGATTTATTATAACCGATCACTACTATAACGATATGCTGGACATTGCTACAAAAAAAATACTGATGGCAGCGGGGAAAATACAGCCGGTTAACGATGCATCTGACCTGGCTACCGCCGGTTACCTTTCTGCAAAGCAGCATGGAAACGGGTAACACCATAACAATACACGTGCTTCCCTACCTGAACTGCACCGCTTTGGCGGGTTGTATCTTACGACTCACCAATGAAGGAATCAATAAGGTAAGTGTACACACCAGCAATGTACCCACAACTACAAGCAACACCTCCCACCATATTATTTTAACGGGAACTACCAGCATATAATAAGCATTCTCATCCCAGAATGTAAGAAATCCTGTTTTTTGCTGCAATACACAAATTCCAAGGCCAATAACCAATCCAAGAAAGATACCTACAGCGGTAATGATAACGCCCTGCATTGTGAATATTTTCTGCACCGTCCAGTCTGTGGCGCCTACTGCTTTTAAAACACCAATCATCCTGGTGCGCTCCAGCACCATAATAATTAAGCAGGTTATCAGGTTTATGATGGCAATGATGATCATTACCCCAAGCACCACGTCGCGGTTAACATCCTGCAGTTGCAGCCAGTCAAAAATATTAGGATAAATATCCCTGATGGTTTTGCTTCCCCATTCAGGAGGCAGGGATTCAAATATTTCATTGTTCACCTTATCCATAGCGTGGTAATCGTTCAGAAATATTTCGTACCCTCCTATCTCATCAGTAGTCCAGTCATTGAGCCTTTGTACCAGCGTCAGGTCGCCAATGGCGTACAACTTATCATATTCTTCCATATTGGTTTTATACAGCCCTACAACAGTAAGTTTATCCGGTCTCGGTTTTTGATCTTCTCCCCTAAAGAAATATATCAATATCCTGTCGTTTACTTTCAGTTGCAATTGCTTCGCGGTATACTCCGATATTACAATTTCGCGGCTGTATGAGCTATCGTTGAACTTTACCCATCTTCCGGCAGTAAGAAACTGCTGCATGGAGCTGAAATCATATTCCTTTCCCACGCCTTTAAAAAGTACCCCTTCAATAGATTCCGGTGTTTTAAGAATGGCATACTTGGTAGCAAAGGACTGCACCTGCCTTACCCCTTGTATTTTATACAATTCACTAACGATCGTATCATTTTTGAGAATCGGTGACTCTTCCGCGATAGCGGCTTTATATTGTTCATAATGCTGTACCCGCAAGTGCCCCCAGAAGCTGAATATTTTCTGGCTAACTGCTTCCTGGAAGCCATTTACAAAGGCCAGTGTCATGATCATCACCGCAACGCTGATAGCAGTGGCGGCTATAGCCAGCCTTATAATAAACCGTGAAAACGAGCGTTCCCTGTTGAATGCTATCCGTCTTGCTATAAATGAAGCTGTATTCAATCGCTGCGATTTTACTAAATTGTGAAGATAAAAGAATTAGCCGATGTACAAAGGGTGTCTTCCAAATTGTCGCCGGTTGGTGTCTCCACCAACCGGGGCGTCCGCCGTGGGCGGTGTCTTCACCGCCCACATGAAGCAAAGCGATGCGACAATTTGGAATGCACCCATGTACAAACGTTACTTTGCTGCGTGCTGTGTGTGCTGTCTGCTTTTTTGTTTAAAATCGTATGCGCAGCGGGAGCCCGATATGGTATTCCAAAAAAACATCAAAACTGTTCAGCTTAACCTGTATGGCGATCAAACGGCTTACCCCATCATAAAACTGAACAGCAATGATATGCTGCAATTGGATTTTGATGACATGGATGGCGATATAAAAAACTATTATTACAATATTGAATTGCGCAATGCGGATTGGTCGGCCGTGCAAATGGGTTATTTTGATTATGCCAAAGGATATACCAATCAGCGCATATCTACCTACCGCCGTTCGGCGCAGGTGCTTACCCGCTATACCCATTACCAGTTGGTGTTTCCGGGCAGGGATATTATGCCCACCAAAGCCGGAAATTATCTATTAAAGGTTTTTTTAGACGGGGATACCTCAAAACTGGCATTCACCAGGCGATTTTTGGTTACCGATGCGGGCATAACGGTATCGGCACAGGTTCAGCAGCCTTTTGGTCAGCAGTTTTTCAGAACACACCAGAAGGTGCAATTTACCGTAAACGCGGGCAGATTAAATGTTAGCTACCCCCAACAGCAAATAAAAGTAGTGATCCTGCAAAACAACCGCTGGGACAACCGCATACAAAATATAAAACCCAGTATTGTCCGCAACAACCTGTATGAATACAATACCGAAAAAGATTGCATTATACCCGCCATGCGGGAATGGAGATGGCTTGATCTTACCAGTTTTCGTTTGCTTAGCGACAGGGTAAGGCGGCAGGAAAACACCAACACGGCCTATAATTTGTATGTGGTACCCGACCCATCGCGCAATACCCAACGGTATATTTATTATAAAGATTATAACGGTATATATGCGGCATTAACCAACGAAAATGTAAATCCTTACTGGAATGGCGATTACGCTACGGTGCATTTTACCTATAAACCACCTGCCAATACGCCTTATACCAAAGACCTGTATCTTATTGGTCAGATCACCAGTTATGGAACAGACGACAGCGCTAAAATGCGCTGGAACCCCCAGCAAAATGCCTATGAAACTACCCTGCAACTTAAACAGGGTTACTATGATTACACCTACGCCCTGGCAAATGGTAAAGGCAATTCTGTCCAATTTATTACGGATGAAACCGAAGGCAATATATGGGAAACGGAGAACCAGTATACCATATTGGTATATTACCGTGAACTGGGCGGAAGATATGACCAGTTGATGAATGTAACGGTAATCAATTCGAGGATGAACCGACCCGGACAGTTTTAGTGATTTCTGATTTTATTTGCTTCTTGTAATTTGTCTTTTGATGCTTCCTTCGTATCTTTGCAGAGGCAAGTCTTATACGACCAGCTCCTGCTGAACTCCCCCAGGACCGGAAGGTAGCAAGGGTAGGCGGTTGTAGCGGTGCGATGTAAGTAACTTGCCTTTTTTTATTCTTATATTCGTTCTCTTATTGATACAACATTTTAAACGAATCAAAGCAAATAGTAAGGTTATGAAATTTTTTATTGATACAGCCAACCTGGCACAAATTAAAGAGGCCCATGATCTGGGTATATTAGATGGTGTTACAACCAACCCTTCCTTAATGGCTAAAGAAGGCGTTAAAGGCGATGAAGCCATAAGAAATCATTATAAAACCATTTGTGAACTGGTAGACGGAGGAGATGTGAGCGCGGAAGTATTTTCTACAGATTTTGACAGCATTATTGCCGAAGGGAAAACATTAGCGGCTATTCACCCTAATATAGTAGTAAAGGTGCCGATGATCAAAGATGGTATAAAAGCATTAAAATGGTTTTCCGACAACAGTATCAGAACCAATTGCACGCTGGTATTTTCGGCCGGGCAGGCTATTCTGGCAGCCAAAGCAGGCGCAAATTATGTGTCACCATTTATTGGCCGAATAGACGACAGCAGTTGGGACGGCATGGAACTGATCGGGCAAATTGCACAGATATACGCCCTGCAGGGATTTAAAACAGAGATATTGGCGGCTTCCATCCGCAGTTCATTGCATATTGTAAGAGCAGCCGAATTAGGCGCCAATGTATGCACCTGCCCATTGGAATCCATTTTAGGTTTACTGAAACATCCTTTAACCGACATTGGCTTAGCCAAGTTTTTAGACGATGCCAAAAAAATGCAACATTAGCATTGATTGAATAAAGGTGAATGGTGAGGATGTGAGGATGTGAATGAAAAATTTAAAAGTCCGGAATTGTATTCCGGGCTTTTTTACTGTAGGTTTGCGCCCGCTTATGTCGGGCACATTAAACCATACTGATCTCAGGCTAACGATTTCTTACAGGCAGATTTTAAAGATCGCTTTGCCTATTTCCGCTGCATTGCTGGTGCCCCAGTTTAATTTTATTACCAATAATATTTTTTTAGGTGGATTAGGTGAGCGCGAATTAGCAGCCGCCGGCATAACAGGCGTCTTTTACCTGATATTTGCAGGCGTAGGCTTTGGACTGAACAATGGTTTGCAGGCTTTAATTGCCCGGCGTGCCGGAGAAAACAGGATTGGCGATATAGGTAAAATCTTTTCACAGGGCGTATTCATTGCTTTAGCCATAGCATGCATTGGTATATTATCCACCTATTTGATCGCACCCGCTATTTTCAGGCTTACCATTCATTCAGAAGAAACCTACAACATGTGCATTGGGTTTCTGAAGATAAGGATATGGGGACTTCCTTTTTTATATTTGTACCAGATGCGGAATGCACTATTGGTGGGCACAAACCACAGCCGTTACCTTATTGCCGGTACTGTAGCGGAAACAGTCGCTAACGTATTTTTTGATTATGTACTGATATACGGGAAATGGGGTTTCCCTCAAATGGGATTTAACGGCGCAGCTATTGCATCTATTATTGCCGAATTTGCGGGTATGTTTGTGGTGTTCGCCGTAATTCACTGGAAAGGATTTCACAAAACCTTTTCCTTATACCAGCACTGGAATTTTGATAAGCCTGTCACAAAATTAATATTGATACAGTCTTCCCCCCTGATCTTCCAGTATGCTATCAGCATTATCAGCTGGCAGTTCTTTTACATCCTCATAGAGCACCATGGACAGCGGGATCTTGCTGTATCCAATACAATGCGCAATATATTTGGCTTTTTTGGCGTGTTTACCTGGGCCTTTGCCGCCACCAGCAATACTATGGTGAGCAATATCATCGGGCAGGGACTTAAAGAGAAAGTAATCCCCCTTATCCATAAAATCGTTCATGTTAGTGTAGGGTTTGGAGTGATGACCTGTATCACATTAAATCTTTTTCCACATTTATTTTTATCAATTTACGGCCAGGGCGAAGATTTTATACAATCGGCCATACCTGTATTGCGGATCGTTTCAAGCGCGCTTATCCTGATGTCTTTTGCAACAGTTTGGCTAAATGCGGTTACCGGTACAGGCAATACAATTGTTAACCTTGCTATTGAGTTTATTGCCATCGCACTTTACAGCATATATGCCTATGTGGTACTGGAAAAATTGCAGATGGCCATTACATGGGGCTGGGCAGCGGAATGGATATACTGGAGCACTATGTTTTTGCTTTCATACCTATATATCAAAAGCGGGCGCTGGAAAAAGAAAATGATTTGATTGCTGCAGTGGTTGATACAATGCTCAGTTATAACTTAAATTATAGGGCTTTGGCCTTTTACCTATGCATTTTTTCGAGTACCCTGGCAGAATCGAGGTGTTTAATTAATTGAGGCAATGCGTTATCAATAAGGGTCTTTACTTCGGCATTATTTACATTGCTTGATGCATGCTCAAATAATTGAATCGTTTTTTTGTGATCTCTGATCATCATATCCAGGAAACCCTTATCAAAATCCTGCCCTGTATGCTTATTCAGCAATTGTAATTTTGTTTGTACCGCTTCATCCGGTGAAGACGGAAGCACAACATATAATCCGGAAGAGATAGCCTTTAACTGGTCGTACAGAACGCCATGATCACTCAAAATCATGCCTGCGTAGTCCTTTACTTTTCTGGTTGCAGCTTTCTGTTTCGCCAATTTTGCAAGCTGTATTTCAGCCATGCTTTCATTAACAGCACTTACTAAAAAATCGGCACTTTTGTCATCAACAGGTGCTATATCCCGTTTTATGTTATCATCATAATGTGAATCATTAGCTGAATCTGCTTTCTCAGCGGTATCCTTCCCCGGATTATTATTGCAGGAAGTGAATGCTATAGCAACAGCTATGAGCATAAAAAAATTGTTTTTCATAACATGCATTTTAAAAAAATCAAAGAGCCCTGCGTTTGTATCGAAAATTCCGTGCCATTGCAACAATGAATACTGACCTGCTATTATTGAGATTCCCTGTGTATTATTACACCGGACAACAATAACTTTTAATAATTGCCGGATTTTGGGTGAAAACGGGGAAAATCATACACAGTTAGATAAATTTCACAACATACTACAGCCTGATAAGCAACTTATTTTAACTGTAAAGCCCGGATGGCTCATTTATTGACACAGGTCTATTATTCATTAAAACATTGGTATATGAAACATTTCATTCTTAAGCGGCTTATCCATTATATTGGAACCCTGTTGTTATTTTCCATACTGCCCATGGTGACCTTTGCCCAGGAACAAGTGCAAATAAGTGAACAGGAAGTGAGCTCCTGGTTTGGCAGAAACTGGATGTGGATTGCCGGCGGCGCTATTTTGCTGCTATTGATCTTTCTTTTTAGCGGAAACAGCTCCAGGCGTAAAACAACCACTGTTATAAAAGACGATTATGGAAATGTTAAGGGAGTAACCACAACCGAGGTGCGCGAATAGATAAAGTGCAACTATAACGAAAGAAAAAAGTGCATATCATTGCACTTTTTTTTATTCAATCCGCCGGATGATTTTCATTGATAGCACATTGTTATTGTTACCGGCTGTTGCACTTTATTTGTTACTTTGCTCCGTAAGCTGTTGTATCTATATTTCCGCGAAGCGTTCCCCTCAATCTTTTCCAGAAGCTCTCCCGCTTTTTAATTGAAATAAAATTGGGTTTAAAAGCTGCCTGGTAATTTATATCAGGATCAATCATTTCCAGTTCTATTACCTTCATAGTATCTATCACCATGGGAATGAGGGCCATCTCTGCATCCACCTTTTTACGAACATAGCGCCTCAATAATTTTGTCTGGAAAGGATCGGAAGCAAGCGCTATATGTTCAAAACCCAATTGCTGGGCTTTTTTATATCCATAATAAGCATTCTCGGTACTGTGCTCTGCCTTTGTTTCGGTATAAATATTTTTTGCGGGAATGCCAATGGCTTTTGCATACATCGCCATTATTTCCGCTTCATAATAAGCGGTATATACTGCCGACCCGGAGTATATGATATTTTTGGCAATCCCTTTATCAAACAGGTATTTAGACCAGTAGATCCTTCCCTTCATCGTACGGTTCCATTTGCCGTTTTCAAAAGGAACACCGGGAACAATAATTACATCAAACGGTCCGCTGCTTTCAGCTTTTTGTAACAATTGCCGGGTTGCTTTGGTTGAATACCCACAAGACAGCGCAACAAGTGCAACTACGGCAGAAAGTATAAAAAAAATAACTTTACGCATATAAACAAAAAACGAACAGGCTTTCGAAGAAATGACATATCGTTGATAAAATTCCGTAACACAGTAAACACAAATTTACAGCAGGTTTACTCTTTATTTTTCTTACCGCCAAAAAGCCTCTTGAAGAAACCTTTCTTCTTTTTGTCTGTTGAATCCGGTTCTACCTTATCCTTTTTTTTGCCGGCGTTCTTTGCTTCTTCCAGGATTTTTCTTTCTTCTTCGTTAAGCTGCGACTCCGTTGTTACTTTTTCTCTGCCATCACTTACGGGCACATCAATATACTGGTTGCCATCTCCCCCGGAGTTTTCTCCTTCCAGCATGGGAGTATCAGACATGGAAGGATCGGTCCAGTCGTATATCATTTCGTTTTTAAAACTTTCGGGTTGTACAAACCTTGCATTGCGGTCTATACCCAACGTTTTGTCTTTATATACCTCCTGGAAGAAATAAGCCCATATAGGCATGGCCATTTGCGCACCCTGGCCTACATAATTATTAGCAATACGTAAAATAGGATCATCTGCGCCTACCCACGCTCCCCCGAGTAACTGGGGTGTAAATCCAATGAACCATCCGTCGGCGTTATTATTTGTGGTACCTGTTTTACCGGCTATTTCACTGGTAATGCCGTAAGCGCCGCGTATTGAGCGCCCTGTTCCAAAATCAACCACACCCTGCATCATTCTTGTCATTATATAGGCATCCGCTTCGTTGATTACTTCAGTATGCGAAGTAGTGAAAGATTGCAGTACGTTGCCGTTGCGGTCTTCTATCCGTGAAATATAAATGGGTTTGGTATTCATCCCTCCTGCGGGAAACATACTGTATGCACCCACCATTTCAATTAATGATATATCAGCAGAACCGAGCGCAATGGAGGGATAGGGAGGGATTTTACTGGTTATACCACATTGCTTTGCAAAATCAACCGTTCTGTTCACGCCTATCACATTCATGAGATTTGCCGCAGCCGGATTGATAGAAGCAGCGAGGCAATAATTCAGAGGACGGGTTCCCGAATATTTGGTATCGCCGATCAATTTACCGCCCAGGTCAACCGGATCCACCGATACGGGCGTTTCCGGTGTATAACCGTTCATAATAGCAAGCGTATACAAAAGGGGCTTAAAAGTTGAACCAACCTGCCGTTTTGTATTGTAATTAACGTGATCGTATTTGTATGTTTTAAAATCAATACCCCCTACCCACGCTTTCACTTCGCCGGTTAACGGATCGGTTAACAGAAAAGAAGCCTGCAGCATTTGCTTATGGTATTTGATAGAATCCATGGGCGTCATCGTGGTGTCTTTCTCCCGTTTATTATTCCATGCAAATACCTTCATCGGCACCTTTGCATTAAACGATTTCCGGATTTCAGCTTCTTTTACACCGTCATCCGATAAATTGCGCCAGCGTTCACTGCTCTTCATGGCTTTTTCCAATACAGCCTGCCCGTCCTTCGTTTTCCAAACACTTCCGTCTTTAATGTTCTTTTGCCCGTTAAACACTTTTTGCAGATTGGGCATATGCCTCGCCACGGCCATTTCGGCGTATAGCTGCATCCTGGGATCAATGGTGGTATAAATTTTCAACCCGTCTTTATAGAGATTGTACGCTTCCCCTGTTTTGGGATTTTTATGGTCTTTACACCATTGGCGGACATCATTTCGCAGTACATCAATGAAATAGGGCGCCAGGTTGGTGTTATGGGTCATTTTTTCATAGTCAAGCTTTATAGGTATTAATTTAATTTTATTGGCCTCCGCCTCAGGTAAGTAGTTATTGCGAACCATCTGATCTATTACGGTATTTCTCCTGTCTAATGCCTGTTTGGGGTTTACACGGGGATTATAGGTGCCCGTAGCTTTAAGCATGCCTACCAGCACGGCCGACTCTGCAACATTAAGCCTGAACGGATCTTTTTGAAAAAAAGTACGGGAAGCATTTCGTATGCCATATACGTGATCACTATATTCAACAGTATTAAGATACAGCGCCAGAATTTCTTCCTTTGTGAAATTCCGCTCCAGCTTAATAGCCACAATCATCTCCTTTAATTTTTCAATAACCCTGGCTATAGTGTTTTTGCTTCCCTGTCCCAGCATATTCTTCGCCAGTTGCTGTGTGATGGTACTGGCGCCGCCTTCACTTCCAAAAAAGAAAATAGCCCTTCCCAGGCTCCTGGCATCAATACCGGAATGCTTGTAAAATCTTTCGTCTTCGGTAGCCACCAATGCATTAATTACATTGGGTGAAATTTCACTATAGGGTACATTGGTTCTGTCTATTATAAGATACTTACCCATAAGTCTTCCATCGGCAGCAAATACTTCCGAGGCAGAAAGAATGGAAGGATTTTCCAGTTCAGATAACGATGGAAGCTTACCAAAAACACCCCATGAAATTAACAATAGAAACAAAACGGAAAAGCCAAGCCCGATAAAGAAAATTCGCCAGAAATATTTTACTGCCTTTGTCATATTTTATACTTATAATGAATAATGGCCGGAAACAGGTTCTTCAACAAATGTAAAAGCAAATTCCATGCTTAACCTGTTAATCCTTATCGTATATATAATTTTATGATAATTTATTACAATTGACCCGGGTAATTGGCCTCAACGAACTTTTTATACCCATTGAGATCCTTATTATTTTTCAGCACTTCAAGGTTACCGGCCGAAATCACAATAAATGAATACTTATCCGCGGCCAACCAGGGCACTACCTGAGCGCCAGCAACGCGTTTTGTTTTATTTACATATTCCAATGCACCAATCGCATCTGAAAATCCCGACATCAGCATCAGTTTATTTTCATCATCTAAGGGCAATATCGTTATCTCTATGCGCTGGTCATTAAATGATTCCCGGTTATACCGGTTAAAAGCATTTTTGGCTTCATTACCATATACAATATCCACTTTATTGAGCACTACCGCCACATAATGCTGTTCAGCAGGATTATAGCTGAAGCCGGATTGTGGAGCGGGTTTTGGTTTATTGAACACCGACGAATCTATAGAAGGCCTGATAACCGTTTCTTTTGTGGCAGCCACTTCCGCTGCTTTGGGTTCGCCCGTAGCTTTAACCTGCTCCTGAACACCCGTTTTCGGTTTGGGTTTATCTTCAACAACAGCAACAGTATCTTCTTTTGCTCTTTCTATATTCAGATTGGTGAGGTATTTTTCAATTTCATCCCGCCGCTTCAATACATTGATAATATTCTCCGCTTTCTTGGAGATACCCGCCTCCCTGTCTATATGAATAAGATTCTGAAGTGCGTTAATGGCTGAATTATCATCTTTTTGTTTAATGTAATATATAGATTCTATATATAATAATTGCTGCGTCCAGTAGATATTGCCATAAATGCTGTCTGCTTTCGCCTTCTGTATAATGGCTTCTTCAAATTTACCTTCCAGGAAAAGATCGTATATTTTTTCATAATTCCGGGTAGCATCGTCTTTTAACTGGGTTTTGCGTTTTTCAACGGCCCCCGGGTTATCAATATATTCAATGTATTTGCTCTGGGGAGCAATTTGAGCCAGTATTTCCCTGTATTGTTTTGCTTTAACCGGTAAGTTCAGTTTGGTATAACAATAGTGCAGGTCGAAAACCGCTTCTTCCCGGTAGCGGGTATCGGGAAAACGATTCAGCAGTGCTTCGTAATTTTTTATGGCTTCGGCATAATCTTCAAACTGATCTTTAAATGCCCTGCCCAATTCAAACAAGGCCGATTGGATGCTGTCGTTTGAAACCTGTATGGCCTCAGGAGAAAGCGGCAGGGTTTTCATAAGTCCCTCATAACTGATATCTTCAGGATTTCCTATGTCATTCGCATTTCCATCTGCACCAGGTTCATTAACTTTTCCGGGTTCCGGCACTTTAAACTGTGCTGTAATATCCGCCATTCGTCTCCAGTTATCGGCATTTGGCCGCGATCCCCAATTATTGCGAAAAGCGGTAAACCCTTTCGACTTTAGTGAATTGTTATCAAAATACCAATCCCCCCTGCCTTCATTTCCCGCAAAAATATCCGTAGTTGTTTTGTTGGCAAAAGGGTTGTTTGTATTGGTGTTAGGTGAATCTGATTCCTTTAATCCTCTTTCTTTGCGCAAACGTTTCGCAGCGGCTTTTACATATTTCTCCCGGTCGGCTTCGGGCATCGCTGCTATCTTTTGCAAACTGTCTTCCACCCTGATTGTTTGCAATTTGGTAACTACCCCTTTTAAAACATCCTTCCGGTGCGAGATAATGGCGGCATCTTTCACAACCCGGCTGTTGATATCTAAGCTGTCGTAAGCGCTGTATGCCAGTTCATATTCCTTTTTTTCAAAAGCCAGATCGGCCAGGTATAAAAATGAGCGGTTGCGCTGATCAACATTATCATTATTATACTTAACACTTTTTAACAGATAGGCTTTAGCTGCATCAAAATTATTGCGCTGCATTTCCATTTGTGCAGCCATATAATAAATAATATTACGATAATTGTAGTACTTATCGCGTCTTGCCATTTTAAGCAATTGCTTCACATTTTCATCAATGATCTTATCCTCGTTACCGCCGCCGGCAAGTTTTATTTTATTCAGTCTTGCATATACTTCCATCACCGGATCAATGGCGTGTTTAATGCACTCATCAAAATAAGTACCCGCCTCAGTTGGCTTTTTACTCAGAGCATACAACTGCCCTATCAGGTATTCCCACCTGGCTTTTTCTCCAATATTTTCAGCATTATCCAGTGCAGGTATCAAATGGTGGGCGGCGCTATCCCACATTTTATTTTTATAAAACAGGTAAGCCTGCATTTCTTCCAGCGCCGGCTTTAACCTGCGGGGAAACAGTTCATCGCGCTTCAGGGTTTGTACCAATGCCGAAGCCTCGTTGTAAGTGCTGTCTTCAATATAATTTCTCAGTTGCCATACAAGAGCGTCATTGCGGCGCGGGGGCTCACTGAACATCTTAGAAGTGATGCTGGTCTTTTCTTTGGTAGAAACAGAATAGATATTGCCTTCTTCATTGAGATTACTGCCAATATATTTTTTAAAACCCAGTTCCTCCTCAGTTTTGGGCTGAAAATAATAATTAAGATATTGAAAAGCTATTCCGGCAGAATCGAATTGCTTCCTGAAGAAATAAGCCTTGCCCATCAAAAAATACATGTCATCAATCCACTCATTTCTCAGGTCGTGCAGCAAAATGCCCGCATTACACTTTTGAAGTACGGAATCCAGTTCTGTTTTTTGCGATGCCGTAGCCTCAAGCGTATAATTGTAAAAAGGCAACAACTCCGTATAGTCTTCTGTAAAACTTTGTTTGGCTCCCGCCATCACATCGGTTAACTTAACATCCGCATTAAAGAAAAAATTATAGTGTGTACTCATGCCCTGCATGATCCTGCGTGGTATTGTGTATTTGGTAGTAAAGGTTTTATCTGATCCCAGTATGCGGTTCTCGTATTGCTCAGGCTTCTTTACATCAAGTGTTGCATCTTTTTGTGCCATTACAGACGAATAATGGCTGCAATAAAATAAAATAGTGAGTATAACCGTTAAAAGGAATTTACTATAAGACATGCATGTGTAGTTCGTTCGTATTATAAACTAAATTTCAGCGAAAATATTTTTAATTGTACATTTTTTCAAGCTTTAGTTCCCACAACCAGGCCAAAGTGGTTATTTTTAACACAAATAACTGATAATGGCCAAGATATTTGATACGGATGGCACCCTGCAGCACTTGCGTAACCGTTACCGGCTGGTGGTAATGAATGACGATACCTACGAGGAAGTTGTTACATTCCGGTTGTCGCGGCTCAGTGTTTACATCACGTTATGCACCATATTTGTAGCTCTAGTAGGCATAACGGTAGCTTTGCTGGTTTTTACGCCGCTTCGTTATTATGTGCCGGGTTATGGTAGCGCGTCAGACAGAAGAGAAATGATAACCTTAAAAATGCAGGTTGATTCACTGGAACAGCAAATGAATTACCGTGACAAATACCTGGAAAATATTCAAAATGTGCTGAAAGGAAATACACCGGCGTTTATGGATACAACCCAGTTAAATATTCCTGCAGAGGAAAAAAGCGAAGATTAATCATTTAAAACCAATAACCATGTTTTCATCAAAATCCAAATCCGACATCGAGATGCCCGCTTCTTCTTCCGGCACAAGCCTGATTGGCGCCGGTACGATTATTAAAGGCGATGTGATAAGCAGCGGAGATATTCGTATAGACGGAACGCTGAAAGGAAACATTTCCGGTTCTGCAAAAGTGCTGATCGGCGCCGAAGGTGTTGTTGAAGGCGATATTGAAGGACAACAGGCCGATATACTTGGAAAAGTCAGCGGTAAAATCATCATCAAGGAATTGCTGAATCTCAGGGGTAAAGCTGCTGTAAAAGGTAATATCAGCGCAGGTAAACTGCAGGTTGAGCCTACCGTAAGCTTTAATGGCCAGTGCCATGTTGGAGAAGGATCCGTGGCTAACGTGGTAGAGATGCCCGCTGATGAAGAACACGCCATCGCACAATAACTTCTTTTCTTAACCGGAAAACATTTATTTGCCCTGCACGACTCATACGAACCGTGCAGGGATTTTATTGGCCTGCATAATAAAGTTTCAAATGGCAGATAGAAAATACTTTCTTTGTCTGGCTTATAAAATGACAATGCATTTGCTATACAAAAACCATTTATTTTTAGGTTTTAATATCAAAAGTATTTCCGGTAAGCAAATATGCAAAAAACCGACAGGCGCAGTATACTATCCGTTATCATTCTTATATGCATAGCCCTGGCTATGCGTTTGTATGCTTCCGGTGCCGGAACGGTTGAATCATCCTATACTTCCGGCATATATCCTTATATCAGTTCTTTTTTAAGAAGGCTTTGGGGTTCCGTGCCCTTTAGCGTGGGCGATGTATTGTATGGCTTTCTTTTTTTCTTTGCTTTGTGGAAAGGAGCGCAACGGTTAAGCAGATTACGAAAGGAAAAACTACCGCGGTTTCGCCCAAAAATAACCTGGCTAAAAACCTTCAACTTCTTTTTGCTGGTCTATATTATTTTTAATGTATTGTGGGGATTGAATTATGACCGCAAAGGAATTCATTATCAGATGAACTTCCAGCGTGAAGCATATTCAAAAGAAGATGTAATAAACATAAATAACGTATTGCTGCAGCAGGTAAATATCTCCAAGGAAGCATTACTGCGTCAGGGCATATCGTATCCATCAACCAAAGACCTGCTTATACAAACAAATCATGCTTTTGCAGCGGCCTCCAAAAAATATCCTTTTTTGAGCTATTCAAATCCTTCGGTAAAGCCATCTCTTTTTAATTTCATAGGAAATTATTTTGGATTTTCGGGTTACTACAATCCTTTTACAGGCGAAGCGCAGGTCAATACTGATATTCCGCCATTTCTTCAGCCCTATGTTAACTGTCATGAAATATCGCACCAGTTAGGTTATGCAAAAGAAAACGAAGCCAATTTTGCCGGATATATAGTGGCTACAGCATCAGGAGACTCTCTTTTTATGTATTCAGCCTATTTTGATCTTTTCCTGTATGCCAACCGCAACCTGTACAGAACAGACTCTGTTGCAGCAAAGAAATTTTCAGCATTGCTGCATCCGGGCGTCAAAAAAGATATAGAAACGCTTAAGGCCTATTATAAAAAATATGAAAATCCCGCTGAACCGGTATTCAGATGGGCATACGGAAAATACCTTGAGGCCAATGATCAGCCACTGGGCATGACCACCTACAGTGAAGTGGTTGCCGACGTAATTGCATGGCATAAAAAATACGGGCAGCCGGGAGGGTAGAAATGGTAGCAATCGGATTTTAGAATATTTGCCGGTAAATTAGGGTTACAGCCTGTGCGAACAAAGCGCCTGATAACACAAATGTTAAGTGGTCAAAAAGAAGCAGTTGAATTAATAGAAAGTTCCTGTTTGCCCGCTGAAATGAAACTGGCCTATATAGATAAATACCAGGAAAGATTGCGCCGGCTGAAATGACCGGGCAAACGAAAAGGAGGTAATAAATCCGCGGCGATATCCCAGCGTTTATGCGCCAACAAAAAAGCCGGTTATACTCCCGAAGTAATAATTTTATACTAATATTGCTTCAGAAGCATCCTGGAACCAGCGCGAACCACATGCACATTTTTCCGCGCTTCCTTCAAAAAATGACTGGATGTGAATTGATAAAAGGTATCAGCAGTCAGGTGTCAGCTATCAGGGACAATACAAGACACACATACCTCATATCTAAAACCTCATACCTCTTAAAAAACAATCATGAAAACCTATCGATATCTTTTCTGCTGCATATGCCTCCTTGCATCCACATATCTCAACGCTCAACCTGTTCGTGTAGCCGTTGCCGGCATCTCTCATGGCCATTCGGGCTGGATACTTGGACGAAAGCCACAGAGTGATATCACCCTTGTGGGTGTGTGTGAGCCCAATAAAGTATTACTACAACAATCTGCAAAAAAATTCGGGCTGGATAAGAACATGCTGTTTAATGACCTGGGGAAAATGTTAGATGCGGTAAAACCGGAGGCGGTGGTGGCTTTCGGCTCTATTTATGATCATCTTGCCGTAGTGCAGGCCTGCGCGCCCAGGGGCATTCATGTAATGGTGGAAAAACCATTGGCGGTAAGTGTAGCGCATGCATTACAAATGGATTCACTTGCCCGTAAGTACAATATTCACTTACTCACCAATTATGAAACCTCATGGTATCCCGCTACGGCAAAGGCGTACCAGTTGGTAAACGACAGCAATTATACCGGCGGTGTAAAAAAGGCGGTGTTTCACCACGGGCATGAGGGCCCAAAGGAAATTGGTGTAAGCAGGGAATTTTTAGATTGGCTTACGGATCCGATACAAAACGGGGGTGGCGCCATTATTGATTTTGGGTGCTATGGCGCCAACCTGATGACATGGCTCATGAAAGGACAGCAACCCTTATCGGTAACCGCTGTTACCCGGCAGTTTAAGCCTGACGTGTATCCAAAAGTGGATGACGAAGCTACCATTATTGTAACGTATCCCACGGCACAGGCTATCATCCAAGCTTCCTGGAACTGGCCTTTTGGCCGGAAAGACATGGAACTGTATGGCAATACGGGATATGTGATTACAGTGAACAACAGTGATATGCGCATCAAACGAAAAAGTGACAAAGTAGAACAAAGCCGCAAATACACAGCAAAGGATATCCCCGTATATGAAAATCCGTTTACTTACCTGGCGGATGTAGTGAGAAAAAAAATTACAGTAACAGACGACGGACTTTATGCACTGCCCAATAATGTTACTGTAGTGCGCATACTGGAAGCTGCCCGAACCTCGGCCCAAACGGGCAAGACGGTAAATTTAGCTAACTAAATATATAATATCAATAAAAAAGCAAAGCTGCAATCTGAATAGGGGCGCATTTCAAATTTTCGCAGGCGGGTGGTGACACCCGCCTGTAGAGTCCGCTACCGGTCGGTGTTTCACCGACCGGAAAGTGGTGCATAAGCGAAAATTGGAAATGCACCCCTGAATAGGGTTATTTTAGAGTAAAAAGGCTATATCAAAAATTTGACACAGCCTTTCAGGGTTCGGGGACGTTTTCTCATGTTATCTAATACTGGTCAAGCATATATTTAATTACATCTGTAGTGGTAACAATACCTTTCAATTCCTCATTATCAACTACGGGAAGAGAATGATATTCTGCAGCACTGAATATTTCTGCCACATCCCTGATGGGGGCATCGCTGCTAACCGTACGCACATTGGCGGTCATTACTTGTGGAATGGTCAGCATCTGTAATATGGCTTCGTCGGCTCCTTCCTGGTTGTCAAATAGCGCGCCGAATGTAAGCCGGTTAATATCGCTACGGCTTATCATCCCTGTTATCTTTCCTCCTTTTTTTACCGGCAGATGTCTTATGTTTTTTTTACGGAAAATAGCTACTACCTCATCCAGTTTATCGCTTTCCAAAACACTAATAACATCTTTGGTCATAATGTGGGAAACTGGTTCTCTTTTTTTCATACGCTTTGCTTTAGATTCGGATTCAAAATTAGACTATTGGGTATCTACTTCAGATGATGAAGATCAGGTTTCCATGCAATTAATATCATGATAAAAGAATAAGAATCCTCATTGAAAATTAACCTTTATTTAAAAACCTTTTACCGTTATTATTTTACGGCATTTTGAACAATAAAAAACAGGCGCCCGGGTTTATTGAACAAATTAATCCTATGATGAATCAGTTAAAATCAGTTCTGCTTATCGTATTCAGCACTTTCTTTTTTGTTGCCTGTAAAAAGGAAAAAGCCTCCCCGGAAATAACAAAAGAAAATATTTCCGGAACTTATATGCTTAAAGCCGCTACAGCCACATCCGCTTTAACCGGATCACAAACGCTTAACCTGTATGATATGATGCTGCCTTGTGAAAAAGATGACGAGGTAACATTAAAAACAGACTTTACAGTGCTATATGCCGATGCAGGAATCAAATGCGAGCAACCAGGTGATGATACCGGCACATGGAATTTGGCGGGAAATATAATAACCCTCGATGGCGAGACAGCAACTGTTGAGAAATTTGATGGCTCTACGCTCATCATCACTTCAGAGGGTGCCGAAAATGGCATCTCATTTAAATATACTTCAACTTTTAGCAAAAAACGCTAAAACAAAATAAACACCACAATGCTTAACCACTTTGTGGTGTTTATTTATAACATCTTCAAATTCCCCTGGAAGATTCTCTCACAATCAGTTCCGAAGGCAATACGATATGCACAGGCGTGTCTTTTTTTGTTGTGGTATCCAGGTAATTCAAAAAAATCCGGGCTGCTTCTTCTCCAATCCGCCGTCCGGGACGGGCTACCGATGTAAGTGATGGTGATATATACGGTGAAATAGGCGAGTTATCAAAGCCCACCACAGCGATGTCTTCCGGCACCCGCCAGCCTTTTTCTCGTATTACTTTCATGGCTCCTATCGCTACCTGGTCGTTTACGCCAAATATGGCATCGGGCCGTTGCCCGAGTTCCAGCAATTGAGCCGTGGGTTCAAGCGCACTTTCTACTTTAAAGTTGGTGTTGATGATCCGTTTTTCCTCCACGGGTAATCCATACTTTGTAAGACATTCGGTATATCCCCTGAACCGCTGTTCGGTGACAGCCATTCCATTTGGACCTTTTAAATGAGCAATGCGCTTGCGACCGGTACTGATAAGGTGTTCCACTGCTGCAAATGCACCATGATAATCATCTATGGTTACACTTCCTGCGGAAAATCCTTCATAGTCCCGGTCAATAAAAATCAATGGTAAATTTCTTTTACCCACATTTTCTAAGTGCTCATAATGCCCCGAATCATAGGTCTCCTGTGAAACAGAGAGAAAAATACCTTCTACACGGTTCGACAATAACTTTGTTACATACTCCGATTCCAGCAGATATTGCTCATTGGTCACGCATATGTTTAGTGTATAACCCAATGGATTTAATACCCCATCAATTCCTTCAATAATGGCTGATTCATAGTAATTGTTGATGGTGGGAACGATAACACCAATGCTTGCTGTTTTGGTATTGAGGAGGTTCAATGAAACCTGGTTGCGCTGGTAACCTACCTTTTGCGCATATTCCTGCAGGTTGCGCCTTGTGTCTTCATTGATAGAAGGATGATTGTTCAGCGCCCTCGATACCGTCGAAGGTGAGCACCTGAATTTTCGGGCGATATCTTTTATAGTAACGGGCTTATTCATATTTCAGTTGACCGAATCACAGCCCAAGTTCCGTTTTTTTCTTAACTCAAAAAATTTCAAACGTTTGCAAACCACATAAACCGTTTAAATAGAATTATAATGGTAAGTTTACCGGAGTAAAATAGTACTGATGTCACATCAAAATTTGCTTGTCAGACCCGATCCGGGAAACCGAAGGTATCATCATTTCACTGCACAGGATGCAGGCTGGGACTATCTTAACTTTGAAACAAGGCTGTTCGGTAACAATGAGACATTTTCAGAAGACACAGGCGAAAATGAATATTGCATTGTTTTGCTGGGTGGTAATTTTAAAGTGAAGTCCAATAAAGGCGCATGGGAAACCCGCAATGGCAGAAAAGATGTATTCAGTGGCATTGCCCATACCTTATACCTCTCGCGCAACACCAGTTTTACGCTTACTGCACAAGCCGATAATACGGATATAGCCATATGCCGGGTAGCTACCAATGAAGACCATCCTCCTTATTTAAAGCAACCCGAAGAAGCTGCGATTGAATTCAGGGGAGGCGACAATGCCAACCGCCAGATCAATAGTTTGCTTCAACCAGGTTTCAACTGCCATAAAATTGTATGTGTGGAAGTTTACACGCCATCAGGCAACTGGAGCTCCTACCCTGCTCATAAACATGATGAAAGAAAAATAGATGCCAATGGTAACCTTTTAGAAGCAGCGCTGGAAGAAATTTATTTTTATAAAATAGATAAGCCAAACGGATTCGCTATTCAGCAGGTATATACAGATGACCGTTCATTGGATGAGGTAATAAAAGTTCACAACAACGAAGTGGTACTGGTGCCGAGAGGCTATCACCCGGTTGTTGCAGGGCATGGTTACAATGTATATTATCTTAATTTTCTGGCGGGCAGCGACCAGTCTTTAGCGAACACACCCGACCCGCAGCAGGAGTGGATTTTCGGCACCTGGAAAGGGCAGGACCCACGGCTCCCGATCGTAACAGCGGAAATGAACAATACAATTTGAAATTTGAGATTTCAAATTTGAAATTATACCTGATGAATAATATAAGAAAATACGACTTGCTTACTATCGGACGGTCTTCCATTGATCTGTATTCCGCTAATGTAGGCAGTTCCTTCATTGATATTTCGGCTTTTAATGCGTTCGTGGGCGGATGTCCAACCAATATAGCAGTGGGGGCAACAAGACTCGGATTAAAAACCGCTCTGCTTACAGGAATTGGTAACGACCAGGTGGGAGCTTTCATTAAAAACTTTTTGCAAAAGGAAAAGGTAATCACGGATTTTATACCCACGATAGAGGGTACCCGGAGTTCGGCTGTTATATTAGGCATTGAACCCCCGGATAAATTTCCACTGGTATATTACCGCGACAATTGCGCAGATATACATTTGGATATTGAGCATATAGATAAAACTCCTTTCAGCGCTTTTAAAGCGGCCATCTTTTCAGGAACGGCTTTTAGCAAAGAGCCCAGTCGTACCGCTATGTTCTATGCGCTTGAACTGGCAAAGAAAAATGCTGTTATAAAACTATTGGATCTTGATTTCAGAGCCGACCAATGGCACAACCCGCGTGCGTTTGGTATAGTTATCCGAACAATCTTACCGCAGTTTAATATAGTAATAGGCACCGAAGAAGAAATACTGGCTGCCTATCTTACTGATATCAACCAGGTATCTATTAAAGACCAGCAAATATCAGCCCCTGAAATAAAGGGCAATATTGATAATGCCATACAAAATATCATTGATACCGGCATTAATACCCTCATCGTAAAAAGAGGAAAAGAGGGAGCTTCTGTATTTGAAAAAGGAAAAGCTGAGGTGAAAGTTCCCGGTTTTCCGGTAGAAGTGTTGAATGTGCTGGGTGCAGGTGATGCCTTTGCAGGGGGATTTTCATATGGTTATCTGAGCGGATGGGATGTGTATAAAAGTGTGCGTATGGGAAATGCCTGCGGCGCTATTATTGTTACGCGGGAAGGCTGCGCTAACTTTATGCCAACCCTGGAAGAGGTAATGCAGTTCACCAACGAACGGGGGGGATTGTAAAATGTGGTAATGCGGCAATTTGAAAATGAAAAACAATGATTGGTTCGCGGCGAAGGAGCGTCAGACCGCGGATGGGTGCTGGGTGGAGGTTACAAGTTTTAGGTTACAGGTTTCACGGTGCAGGGTACAAGTTGCAGGGTATAGGAAAGCCGTACCGCACTGATCGCTGACTGCTGATGGCTGATAGCCCGCTGCCGATAGCTATTAGCAACTACAGATTAACGTTAATACAACATAATATGGAAAAATTAAGAAATTATATCAACGGGCAATGGGTAAGCAGCGGTGCAACCACTTATGTGAATGTAGTAAATCCTGCCAGCCAGGAGGTACTTGCTGAAGTTCCTTCGGGTACTCCCGCCGATGTAAACGCGGCAGTTCAATCATCTGAAATTGCGTTTGCCACCTGGAAGCGTTTGCCGGCAGGAAAGCGGATCCAGTATCTTTTTCATTTAAAAAGATTGCTGGAAGAAAATATTGATGAACTTTCCAAAACCATTACACTTGAATCGGGAAAAACATATGCCGAGTCTAAAGCAGAGTGGGTTCGCGCTATTGAAAATGTAGAAAATGCATGCGGCATACCCGCATTGATGCAGGGCGATTTTTCGGAAGATATTTCCTTAGGCATTGATGAATATATGATTCGCCAGCCGCTTGGTGTTTGCGCCTGTATTTCACCCTTTAACTTCCCGGGCATGATACCTTTCTGGTTTCTGCCTTACGCCATCGCCTGCGGAAATACATTCATCATAAAGCCTTCTGAAAAAGTGCCGCTTACCATGACCAGAGTAATGGAACTGGTAAACAAACTGGACTTGCCGGCTGGTGTAATTAACCTGGTGCATGGCGGGAAAGAAGTTGTTGACGGTATACTCGAACATCCTGGCATTAAGGCAGTAAGTTTTGTAGGTTCATCTGCCATTGCCCGTTATGTATATGCGAAAGGTGCTGCTAACGGCAAACGGATGCAGGCACAGGGCGGCGCCAAAAATCCGGTGATCATCCTGCCCGATGCAGATATAGACATGACTACCCAAATTGTGGTAGACAGTGTATATGGTTGCGCAGGCCAGCGCTGCCTTGCCGCATCTACTATTATTACCGTTGGGGAACATTCCAATATTACAGAAAGCCTGGTTGAAATGAGCCGCAAACGCAGTACCGGATTTGGGCTCGACGAAAACGTGCAAATGGGACCTGTAATTACAGCCGACAGCAAAACACGGGTAAACAGCCTTATAGAAAAAGGCATACAGGAAGGAGGCAGGCTGTTATTAGATGGCCGGGGCGCTAAAATTTCAGGCTACGAAAAAGGTAATTTTATACAACCTACCATTCTGGAAGATATACCCCTTTATGGAGAAATTGCCTCTACCGAAATATTCGGACCTGTAATGAGCCTGATGCACATCAATAACATTGAAGAAGCGATTGCGTATATAAACAGCAACAAATATGGCAATATGGCCTGCATATTTACCAGCAGCGGTTTGCACGCCCGCAGGTTCAGAAATGAAGCGGATGCAGGCAATATTGGCATTAATATAGGTGTGGCGGCTCCGGTAGCTCAGTTTCCTTTCAGTGGATGGAAAGAAAGCTTTTTTGGCGACCTGCACGGTCAGGGTAAACATGCCGTTGAATTTTTTACACAAACCAAAGTGGTGATTGAAAGATGGCTGAAAGAATGGACCAGGAAGTTTTAGTGGTAAGTGGTAAGTGGTAAGTGGTAAGTGGTAAGTACCAAGATTTCAAATTTCAAACCTGTCCGCGGTGGCGGATGCAAAATCTCAAATCATAATATGTCGAAAAAGTTAAAGACCGGCGTGATCGGGCTCGGACGTATCGGTCAGATACACCTCTCCAACCTGCTGTACAATATACAAAACGCGGAAGTAGTTATTGCATCCGATGTTTCTCCCGGTGCACATGAATATGCCAAACGCCTGGGTGTACCACAAGTAACCAGCCGGGCAGAAGAAGTGATTGACCATCCGGATGTGGAGGCGGTTATTGTTTGTGCCCCCACCCCTCAGCATGTTCCTTATACTATCGCTGCCGCTCAGGCGAAAAAACATGTGTTTTGTGAGAAGCCATTAGATGTTACGCTCCCGGCTATTCTTTCTGCACAACAAGCAGTAAAGGGAAACGGTGTAAAGCTCATGCTGGGCTTTAACCGCAGGTTCGATCCGAATTTTGCCAGGATCGGATCACTGGTAAAGAGTGACGCCATTGGTGAACCACATATTTTGCGGATCACCAGCCGCGACCCTGCACCTCCCCCGTTGGAATATGTAAAGGTATCAGGCGGCCTTTTCCTTGATATGTCTATCCACGATTTTGATATGGCCCGTTTTATTACGGGCAGCGAAGTAAAAGAAGTATTTGTAAAAGGAGATGCGCTAATAGATCCCCGTATTAAACAGTATGATGATATAGATACAGCCGTGATTGTACTTACATTTGAGAACGGCGCCATCGGTGTAATAGACAACAGCCGTAAGGCAGTGTATGGCTATGATCAGCGCCTCGAGATATTTGGTTCAAAAGGAATGGCAAAAGCTGAAAATAATACGCCGGATAATGTAATGCAATACGGAAATGAAGGCGGTCAAACCGCATTACCGCTCTACTTTTTCCTGGAACGCTATGAAAAAGCCTACCGCACCTGCATGCAATCCTTTGTAGATTGCGTGTTAAATGACACACCCTCTCCGGTAGATGCGCATGACGGGCTGATGGCTACGGCTATAGGACTTGCCGCAGGCTTGTCCTTAAAAGAAAACAGGGCAGTGAAGATGGATGAAATAATTAAAACATATTGAAGGTGAGAAGTGAGAGGTGAAAAACCACTCACCATTCACCATTCACAATTCACTACTGACCACTCACTAATAATCCCTGACGATGAACCAAACTGGCTTGCACACATTAGATTACCTGGTTTTTTTTATGTACCTCGCCATCATTGGCGGTTACGGCTACTGGATCTATAAAAAGAAAACGAACAAATCCAATACCGCTTCAGGATTTTTCCTTGCAGAAGGGTCGCTTACCTATTGGGCTATTGGCGCATCGCTGATCGCCTCCAATATTTCGGCCGAGCATTTCATAGGCATGTCGGGCTCGGGTTTTGCCATAGGATTGGCCATTTCATCGTACGAGTGGATGGCAGCGGCTGCATTGATTGTTGTTGCTATTTTCTTTTTGCCCGTATACCTGAAGAACAAGATATATACGATGCCCCAGTTTCTGCGACAAAGGTATAATCCTGTTGTAGCCACTACGATGGCCGTGTTCTGGTTATTGCTGTACATATTCGTTAACCTCACTTCCATCATTTACCTTGGCGCCCTGGCCCTGGAAGTAACCGCAGGCATTGATTTCAATGTAGCGGTAGTGGCCCTGGCACTCTTTGCGATATTAATTACCATTGGCGGCATGAAGGTGATCGGGTATACCGATGTTGTGCAGGTAATTGTGCTCATCATTGGCGGGCTGATCACTACTTATTTAGCACTTGACCTGGTGGCAAAAGAATTTGGCAAGCCCGATATCTTCGGTGCTTTCGGCACATTAAAAACCCAGGCCGATTCACATTTCCATATGATACTGAAACAGGATAATCCGTACTACAAGGATTTACCGGGTTTAACGGTTATCATTGGCGCTATGTGGATCAACAATCTGAACTACTGGGGTTGCAACCAATATATCATACAGCGTACACTTGGCGCCGATCTCGAAACAGCCAGGAAAGGAATTTTATTTGCGGCATTTTTAAAACTGCTGGTTCCCCTGATTGTTGTTATACCAGGCATCGCTGCATTTGTATTGCACCAAAACGGCATGTTCCAGCAGGAAATGGTTGATGCGGCAGGAACGGTAAAGCCAGACCATGCCTACCCCGTATTGCTTAACTTATTACCCATGGGATTAAAAGGAGTGGCTTTCGCGGCGTTAACCGCGGCCATTGTAGCCTCGCTGGCAGGAAAAGCCAATAGCATTTCCACCATCTTTACTTTAGATATTTATAAATTATACGTAAAGCCGGACGCGTCCGAAAAACACCTGATCCGCGTAGGCCGTATTGCCGTTTGGGTGTCTATGCTTATCGCGGTTTTGATTGCCCCGCAGTTAAAAGTGCTGGAACAGGCTTACCAGTTCATACAGGAATATTCAAGTTTCATTACACCGGGCGTATTTGCTATTTTCTTCTTTGGTATGTTCTGGAAAAGGGCAACCTCCACCGCCGCATTAACTACAGCTTTGCTTACGATACCGCTGTCTACCGCATTCAAGTTCTGGTTACCGGAAATACCTTTCTTAAACAGGATGGGCATTGCTTTCCTGATTTTGTCGGCCGTAATGATCATTATTAGCCTCACTTCTAAAAACAAAAACAACCAGGGACAAATTGAGATAGAAATGCCTTCGTTTAACCTCAGCCGCTCGTTTATCGTTGGCGCTACTATTATATGCGGTATTCTGGTGGCTTTATATATAGCGTTCTGGTAAACGGATTTGAAATTTATAGTTTATAATTTATTGTTTATTGTTAGGATCAATCACAGACTATAAACCACAAACCACAAATAAAACAATGTTACTCACAACAAAAGAAATATTCGGCAAATGTTACGGGCAGTATGCCGTGCCTGCAGTGAATGTTTTTTTTATGGAAGAGATACATGGATTGTTTGCAGCGGCCCAGGAAGCCCAAGCGCCGTTTATAGTGCAAACCACCCCCTTCGCCCGCGACTATGCGAATGCGCACATGCTGCTGACCATGATACAGGCGGCAGCAAAAATATATCCCCAAACGGTTTACGCTGTTCACCTCGATCATGGATATGAAACGCATATATGGGATGCTATTGCAAGCGGGGGCTATACTTCGGTAATGATTGACGCATCGCATGATGACCTGGAAAAGAATATTAACCGCACCAAAGCTGTTGTAGAAAAAGCGCATGCCAAAAATATAAGCGTAGAAGCGGAACTGGGTGTGCTGGCGGGCGTGGAAGATGATCTTACTGTGGAAGCGGCTCATTCGTTTTACACCAATCCAAAAGATGTAGAAACTTTTGTAAATAAAACTGGCTGTGACAGTTTGGCCATTGCCGTGGGTACCAGCCATGGCGCCTATAAATTTTCCGGCGGGCAGGGCCTGCAACTACAAATACTCAAAGAAATACAGGAACGACTTCCTGGTTTTCCTTTGGTACTACATGGTGGTTCAAATGTAAATGAGGAAGTGGTACAACGCATTAACAATGCCGGCGGAAAATTAAAAACAGGCGCCAGAGGTGTACAGGAAGATGAGTTAAAAAAAGCGATAGCCCTCGGTATTTGTAAAGTGAATATTGCTACCGATACCCGGTTGTTATGGACAATGGTAAACCGGGAGTTTTTCCGGGACCGTCCGGATGAATTTGCACCTACAACGCCGGGTAAAATATTTATGGAGACGTACAAAGCGTTTATGCTGAAAAAGTTTGAATTGCTGGGGGCAGCGGGAAAGGCGGAGCAATTTGAAATTTAATATTTGAGATTTGAATCATGGAAGTAAGGAGAGGCGAGAAAAGTTAATAGCTTATTGTTTGTGATTTATAGCTGAGACTGGTTTAGATTTAACAATATCTCGCTTGAGCAAGGGCTGTGCGCGGTTCCTCTCTACAAGGAGAGGTTAGGTGAGGCAACAAACAGGTTTATGTTTTATAGTTTATAATTCGGCAAAATCATTCAAAGATAAAATTTCGATCATGAAAAAAAGATTAACCGTTGCGCAGGCAACGATCGCCTTCTTAAAAAACCAGTACACCGAGCGCGATGGCGTTGAACAACCCTTTTTCGCGGGATGCTTCGGCATATTCGGTCATGGCAATGTAGCCGGGCTGGGTCAGGCCTTGCAGGAAAATCCTGATTTCAAGTATTACCAGTGCCGCAATGAGCAAGCCATGGTGCATACTGCCGTTGCTTACGCGAAGGTGAAAAACAGGCTAAGCACTTTTGCCTGCACTACCTCTATTGGCCCGGGCGCTACCAACATGTTAACCGGCGCTGCGCTGGCAACCATCAACCGCATTCCTGTGTTATTATTACCGGGCGATATTTTCGCCACCCGCGAGCCGGCACCTGTGCTGCAACAGTTAGAAAGCGCCGTTACCCAGGATATATCGGTGAACGATTGCTTTAAGCCGGTTTCCAAATACTGGGACAGGATCAACCGTCCCGAACAATTGATCTATGCCTTGCCGGAAGTGATGCGGGTACTTACTTCGCCATCAGACACAGGAACGGTTACCCTTTCCATGCCGCAGGATGTACAAACGCATGCCTATGATTTTCCCGCTTCGCTTTTTGAAAAAAGAGTATGGCATATCCCCCGTTCGCGGCCCGACAGCAGCCTGCTCCAAAAAGCTGCCGGATGGATCGGAAAGGCCAGCAAGCCCGTTGTTGTTGCAGGCGGAGGAACCATATACAGCGGTGCAAGTGAAATATTGCATCAATTTGCTACACAAACCGGTATACCCGTGGGTGAAACATTTGCGGGCAAAGGTTCGGTAATGTATGACGCGCCATACTGCCTCGGCGGTTTGGGCGCCACAGGCACTAAGTACGCCATTGAAATTGCCAATGAAGCCGATGTGGTAATAGGAATAGGAACACGGTATAGTGATTTCACCACCGCTTCCAAATCCATTTTTAAAAATCCTGATGTTAAATTCATCAACATCAACATAAGCGAATTTGATGCACACAAACACAATGCCCTTCCGCTCACCGGCGATGCAAAAGTTACACTGGAGGAATTGCTTTCTTTGTTAGCCAATTATAAAGTAAATGATGAATACCGGAAAAGGATATCCGGAATGAACAAAGCCTGGGATGATGAGGTAACGCAGATCTATGCCGAAGGCAATGGAACTGTTCCTCCCATTGACCAGGCGGTAGTAATTGGTACGCTCAATAGTTTTATGGAGCGGGAAGATATTATGATCAACGCGTCGGGCAGCGCCCCCGGCGACCTGCACAAATTATGGAGGGCAACAAACCCTAAGAATTTTCATCTCGAGTATGGCTACTCCACCATGGGCTACGAAATTGCGGCCGGACTTGGAGCAAAGATGGCGGCGCCTGACCGCGAAATATATGTTATTTGCGGTGATGGCGGCTACCTGATGAACAACCACGAGATCATTACTTCTATACAGGAAGGAGTACGCTTTACTATTCTGCTGCTCAATAACAATGGCTATGCGAGCATTGGCGGGTTATCGGAAAGCATTGGAAGCGAAAGGTTCGGTACAAAATACCAGTACCGTGAAAACAAGACGGGGCAGTTAAGCGGGGAAGTACTGCCCGTAGACCTTGCCAAAAATGCCGAAAGCCTGGGTGCAGTAGTAATAAAGGCTACAGACGTAACTTCCCTGCAGGCCGCATTGGCATCCGCAAAACAACAGCAACGCACAACCGTAATTTACATTGAAACACATTTGCACCGCACCGTAAAAGGATACAATGCATGGTGGGAAGTGCCGGTTGCTGAAGTATCCACATCGCCATCGGTACAAAAGGCATACGAAGCCTATAAAGAAAATAAAAAACAACAACGCATATTCTGATCTTATGAACTTTGAGAACATACAGTTGGGCATAGCCCCTATTAACTGGACCAATGATGACATGCCTGAACTGGGCACAGAAAATACATTTGAGCAATGCATTAGTGAAATGGCCCTGGCGGGTTTTACCGGTTGCGAAGTAGGCAATAAATTTCCACGCGATATTGCCGTTTTAAAAAAAGCGCTCAGCTTAAGAGGCCTGCAAATTTGTAACCAGTGGAACAGTTATGAGTTAACAACTAAGTCGCTCGAGGAAAATAAAAAGAACTTTACGCAATTGCTGGATTTCTTAGAAGCGATGGGCGCCAAAGTAATCGGCGGCGGTGAAACCGGCAATAGCTGCCAGGGAAAAAAAGACGTGCCGGTACTGGAAGGTAAGGGTATGCTGAACAGCAACGAAGAATGGAAAAACTTTACTTATGGATTGAATGAACTGGGCAAAATAGCCCGCGACCGGGGCATTACATTAGCCTTTCATCATCATATGGGCACCTGCATACAAACACGTGAAGAAACGGAAAGGATGCTGAATGATACTGATCCGGAAAATGTTTATCTTAATTACGATTGCGGCCATTTTTATTTTGCGGAAGAAGATCCTGTTGCCTGTTTGGAACAGTTTATATCCCGTACCGCGCATATACATTTGAAAGATATTCGCCCGAAAGTTTTGCAACAGGTAAAAAGTAAAAGAATGAGCTTTTTAGATGCCGTGAAAGATGGAGTATTTACAGTGCCCGGAGATGAGGAAGGCTGCATTGATTTTCCGGCATTAGCTGCCGCCATTAAAAAAAGTGATTACAAAGGCTGGATGGTAGTGGAAGCCGAGCAGGATCCTGCAAAGGCCAATCCGCTGGAGTATGCGCTGGTAGCCAGACAATATATAAGAAAAGTGACGGGTTTATAAAACATATCTCGTGCAACCGTTTTAGCTCTGCGTGGCCTTCCTGACTAGCGTCAGGCAGTATCGCCACGCGTTTATTTATTATCGCCTCCGGGAGATTGCTATTGAGTTTTGTTGGGGGGATGCAATCCCGAATGAACATAACAGGTACGAAGCAGTCTCAAACTCCGTGCAGCAATGCTGCGAGGACCCGTCGGAAAAAAGATTAAAATGATTATTGTTTATGAAAAACACTGTAAAACTCTCTCAAAATAGTGGATTGGGGATTAATGTTTTTTTCTTTTTAATAGGTTTATTATTTTTAGCAAGGGCGCTTTTCATACTTGATGGAAATACAGCTTATTGGATTGTTGGGTGTAGTGCTATTATGATCTTTGAGTATTTTGTTCTAAAAAGCTTTAGAGATATCTCCTTTAATGATGAAAATCTTATTCTCAGACCCTATTTTTCAAAAAGGATTGAAGTTGTCAGATTGGAAAACATACTGTACATAAAACATTCAACTGCAAGACTTAGTTCTAATATGTTCTTTTCATGGCTAGTATATAAAAACGAAGGCAAGAAAAAGGAAGTCCTTTTTAATATAGTGGATAAAAACTATCCATTCTTTTTCGAGACCCTTCGAAAAAAAGGAATAAAATTAATTGAGAAATGAAATATATAGGCAGCGCGTGGTGCCCTAACTGCCGTCAGGCAGGCTTCGCCACGCATTTATTTATTATCGCCTCAGGGCGATTGCTATTGAATTTTGCTAACGGGGATGCAGTCCCGAAAGTACATAACAAATACAAAGTTGGGAAGTTCGTATAGCGCGATAGCGGCGCGTTCTGCAGGGAGCAATAAAGAAAGAAAAAATAAGTTATAGATTGATAATTTTTTGTTCCGATCTTATTACATCATTAAATATTTATTTACTTTAAATCCCTTACTGTGTTAACCCTAAATATACCCGATACGAAAAAAAATTATTCTACACTTCTATGCGCCGGGCTAATCATTGTCCTTTTTAGTGGTTGTGCAACTGCTTCAATAGAATCCGGGGAAAGCAATAGTGTAAAAGGTCCTTATGACAGAATATTTATACTCATTAGCGGATCTCCAAGAGCTGATAAATTCATCGAAGGATTTGCTGAAAAAATCAAATACGCTATTTCAGAAAGAAACACAAACGTGGAAGTATATGTGGAGGAACGACTTTCCTTAGAAACACAAAAAGATATAGATGATAAAATTAATGCCCATAAGTCCGATGCTGTAATGATCATAAAGCAAACAGAAGCATTGATTGACGGCAGATATGGCTTTGGAACCGGAAGAGGCTCTATGGCAGGCACTTTTGATTTGAGATTATTTGAAAAGGCACAAAAGCGACCTGTATGGAGAGCGAACATGAAAGCATATGGTGAATATGGCATTTCCATGTCAATAGAAAAAACAGTAAAAAAATTTATTGCTTTACTTGAGCAGGATAAGATTCTTAGAAGAATAAATAATTGATATAGACTTCTTCCTTATAACCATCGTTTACGTAACATAGAAGTTGGCCAATAGCGGTCCTTTTCATTTTTACCATTTCCGGCTGTTGTTGGCGATCCGGTAAAATTGTATCACCCGGACGCAGTCCCGGAAGAACATATCAAATACGAAGTTGAAAACTTCGTAAAGCCTTCTACAACTGGCGCCGTTGTTGGTGTTCGTGAGAAGATAATGAGGGAGGCATCACCAACGACATGTGTGAGAATAAACAGTTAAACCCCATAGTGGGTGATAAATCCAAAATAATCTATTGCTGCTTCATAAAATTTGGGAGAAGAATACCTGTAGTTTACGGGTAATCTGCAAAAACCTGCGCTAACATGAACCCAGTGAATGAAATCCAAATTCTATCATTTACGACTATTACCTGGCTCTCATGGCAGCCCGCACGCCATTTCCATGAAGACCCCTGGAACTATCCGGCGGAACAAAAGATTTTTCAAGCGTGTAAAAATATGCTCAACTCCACAATCGTTTGACTTATTCAAAATGTCAGGAGCGGAGTGGGGTATCACCTTTATAGATTTTTCACGCGTGTAAAATTATACTGAACCCCTAACCGGGCGACTTGTTCAAAATGACAGGAGCAGATTTTTACTTCCTTCAAATTCCTCTCAACCCAAAACCCCTGGAAAAAAATAAATTACAACCAGTAGCAAGTGAAGAAAAAACCATAAAGCTTACTATCTTTAAGCTATTGCATTTTTACTTCTAATACTTGTTATATGAGCCAGCACAACTTTAACCGCCGCCAGTTTATCCGCGGCGCTTCCGCAGCCCTTGCCCTCGCTTCTCTCCAGGCCAATGGCATGGATTTTTTAGCATCACCATCAGCGAAACCCCGGCGGGTAGCCCTGATCGGTACCGGGTGGTATGGCAAAAGCGACCTGTTCCGGCTGATACAGGTGGCGCCGGTAGAAGTAGTGGGATTGTGCGATCCGGATAAACACCAATTAGAGAAAGCCGCAGAGATGGTGAGTAAACGACAGTCAAATAAAAAAAAGCCGGCTACGTATGGCGATTACCGTAAGCTGCTGGCAGAGCAAAAACCAGAGATCGTACTGATCGGATCTCCCGATCACTGGCATGCCCTGCAAGCCATTGAATCCATTCAATCCGGCGCCCACGTGTATGTACAAAAGCCCATAAGCGTAGACGTTATGGAAGGAGAAGCCATGGTGGCCGCTGCACGCAAACACAACCGCGTGGTGCAGGTGGGCACCCAGCGCAAAAGCACACCGCATTTGATTGACGCAAAGAAAAATATAGTGGATGCCGGCCTTTTGGGAAAAATATCGCATGTAGAAATGTGCTGCTATTACCATATGCGCAATAACGGTAATCCACCTGTGCAACCGGTACCCGGCTTTTTTGATTACGAAATGTGGACAGGTCCCGCTCCCATGCGTCCTTATGACGGATTACCGCATATACGCTGGTGGCGCACCTTCATGGAATACGGCAACGCCATTATGGGTGATATGTGTATTCACATGTTCGACACCGTTAGGTGGATGCTGAAATTGGGCTGGCCCAGCCGTATCAGTTCTACCGGGGGTATATATGTTGACAAAGCGGGCAAAAGCAATATAGCCGATACGCAGTCGGCCATTTTTGAATACAACGAGCTCAACTGCGTGTGGCAGCACCGGAGCTGGGGCACTCCCGCCGACCCGGAATATCCCTGGTCGTTTAAACTGTACGGCGAAAAAGGAACCCTGTGTGCCAGCACCATGCAATACGATTTTATACCCCAGGGAAAGGGCGAAAAAATACATAAGGATGTGGTATACGAAAAGGAAAAATATCCCGAAGACCTTACAGAACCCGACATTGAACTGAATGCGGCTCCGGCAACACGATTACACATGCTGGACTTTTTGAAAGCTATTGACAATAAAACCAGGCCTGTAGCCGATATTGAGGAAGGACATATTTCTACGGCAAGCTGCATTATCGCCAATCTTTCCATGAAACTGGGCCGCCCATTGGTTTACGACCCTGTAAAAAAAATAATCGTGGATGACGCGGAAGCTACGAAACTGTTACAAAGGCCCTACCGGGAGCCATGGGTGCACCCCTCACCGGGAAAAGTATAGCAAAGCAAGTTTACAAAATCAGGGCTTCCGCTCAAAAGCCATATCAACTTTTTCTTTTTTCGTGAGGTAATAGGTTGTACCGTCTTGCTCATAAGAGGAATCACGTATTGAAGAAGTGGTTATTAATAATGAATTGTCGAAGCGCTTTATACTGCCGCCCTGGGGCCGATCCATTGATGTTGTTTCATCTCCGTTAAGATCAGGCAACTGCATGATAATTCCGTTTGGAAAGTACACTGAATCTTCCCCTATTCGTTGAAATGTTTTCTGGCACCCATAGGCCGAATCCATATACTTGGTGAAAGGCATTTCTATGCTGTCTTCCTTATTGTCGTCTCCCGCATAAAACGAAAAATAAGCAGTTGTAATTACATCGAACCTGAGATCAGCACCCGCTATATTGCCTTCGGTTACCGTTACATTCCCGTTGTTGTTGTAGGTGATATAATCGGCGGTTAATTTATTTTTATACACAATGCTGTCAACAGTATATGTCGTAATCGTTTCAGTTGAAACCGTGTTCGACATAAATATCCATTCACCGGTTATCCCGCGGTCGGGCTGAGCAGGCTGGTCCATTTCCTTTTTACAGGAAAAAGCAAAAAGCGCAAACAGGAATACATAACTTTTTAAGATGCAACGTAAACCAAATCGCATATACAGCAGTTTGTATTTAATGTAAAAGCAAAATTATAGAGGATGGCTCCTGGCCTGCGTGACAAATCATTTCAGATGTTTCAAAAACTAAGCCAAATCGGTTTTATATGTAACGCGAATTACACATTATTGCTAAAGCACATGCATTATCTATTGAAAGTATTCAGCCTTTAACCGCAAATACATACCATTGCACCTATACTTTTCATTCTTCTATTGTTAAGTATACGAATCTTTTCAGGAAAAGGTTTGAACAAACAATTGAATTTACCAGTATAAGCCAATGCAATTTATTCCTTTTCATACAGCAGAAAATGCTGCAGGGGCATGAAATCGCCCTTATAATACAAGTTGAAACCATTGGCCAATAATTCTTTATTGAGTTGCGCAACAGTGGTCTTATGCAGGGGTTTAATGCGCACCGCCGGATCTTCGCCCCGGTATTCGATCAGTAAAAATTTTCCGTTCTTTTTTAATGCCTTTTTTATGGATTGCAACATCTCATGCGGATATTCCAGTTCGTGGTATACATCTACCATGATGACAAGATCTACGGAGCGATCGGGCAGGTTAGGCGACTTCACGCTGCCCTTAATTATCTCTACATTACGGTTACGCAAGGCCGCTTTTTGTTTTTCAAGTGCGGTAATCATTTCATCCTGGATCTCCACTGCATATACTTTACCCTGCGGCAACTTCTCACACAATTTAAAACTATAATAACCTGTGCCTGCGCCTATATCGGCAACTATTGCTGACGGTGATAAATTCATTTTTGCAATAGCCAGTGCCGTATTTTCCTCCTTTGGCCGACTTTCTCTTTCCAGCCATGCCGACCCTGCCGCGCTCATCACATGGGCTATTTCCCTGCCCATGTAATATTTCCCCGTTCCACCCGCAGAAGGATCCCCATAAGTGTATATTGTGTCATCTACTAATTTTTCCTCTACCCGCTTTTGCTGCGACCTGCAACCTGTTGTACAAAACAAACTGAAAACGGTTAATAACAGCCATATCAATTTCATACGCTGGCAATTGAAGGTTAAAGTTCCGTATTACAATGCATTGAGGAGCTTTACCTGGTTGCGGTAAAGCAGCACTTTTTTATCATTTTCCAGTCTTTTAAGCAAACGGGAGATTACTACGCGTGAAGTGGCGAGCTCAGTGGCTATTTGTTCGTGTGAAAGGTTAATCAGCGTTGAGCCCGTTGCTCTTGATTTTTCTTTGAGATAGGTAACGAGGCGTTCGTCCAATTTCTGAAAGGCAATCTGGTCAATGGTTCTGAGCATATCATTAAAACGGCTTCGAATGGTTTTCATTACAAAGCTTTTCCAGGTTGGATACTTCGTAAGCCATTCATTCATTACCTGCACAGGCACTGCCAGGAATTCCGTATCATCTTCCGCCACCGCCTTTATTTCGCTGGGAAAATGCTCCATACAGCAGGTAAAAGTCATAGCACAACTTTCGTCTGGATTTATGTAATACAGCAAAATTTCCCTGCCTTCTTCATCCGTACGCGAAACTCTTAAGGAGCCCGATAAAATAACCGGCATTATTCTTACAATCTGACCCACATCTAAAATAGTAGTCCCGGCTTTAACTGTTTTTATTTCCGTTTTGCTTTCCATCTCTTCAAGCAGAGCAGGTTCAAAAATATCCTTAAAATGTGCAGGTAATATCATTTTCCAAATGTAAGCGTATTCATAAAACATTAAAAATTGTTTACAATAATATATAGCTACACTCAAAAGATAAAAAATGGCTAATTTTCCGGCCGGTCATCCTTTCACAGTTAAAAGTTTTACTGATAAGGAGATAAACATAAACGGGAAATTTTGCAAAATGAGCCATACAACAGTACCATTAAGAACGGTTAATGTAACCCGTTATGTTACGCCCTTAAGAGAAGGCGGCTCTTTGCCTGCTGTTGCCGAAGCCGATGACGGATTTTTATATGCACTAAAGTTTCGTGGAGCAGGTCAGGGCATTAAGGCGCTTATAGCCGAACTGTTGGGTGGCGAAATTGCCCGTGCATTGGGATTGAAAGTGCCTGAAATTGTTTTTGCAAATGTTGATGAAGCTTTTGGCCGCACAGAACCTGACGAAGAAATACAGGACCTGCTGAAATTCAGTGAGGGACTTAATCTTGCCCTTCATTATCTTTCGGGCGCTATTGCTTTTGATCCGGCTGTTACAAAAATTGATGCAAATCTGGCTTCCCGGATTGTTTGGTTAGACAGTTTTATAACCAACGTAGACCGCACATCCCGCAATACCAATATGCTGATGTGGTATAAAGAATTATGGCTGATTGACCATGGGGCCGCTCTTTATTTCCATCATTCCTGGGATAATTGGGAGGAACAGGCCTTACGGCCTTTCACCCAGGTTAAAGATCATGTATTACTGCCGTGGGCAAGCGAACTGGAATCCGTAAATGAAACCTTCCGTACTATGCTAACCCCCGAACGGATCCGTTCTATTGTTGAGCTTATTCCGGATGAATGGTTGATAACAGGATCATCACCCGGGTCTGCAACTGAAAAAAAACAGGTATATATTCAATTTTTAACAACACGACTTCATCATTCAGAAATATTTGTAAAAGAAGCGCAGCATGCAAGACAATCACTTATTTGAGTACGCCGTTATTCGCATCGTGCCCAGGGTGGAACGTGAAGAATTTCTGAATGTTGGTGTTATTCTTTACGCTTCCAAACAAAAGTTTTTGCAAAGCATGTTCCATTTGAACGAGGAACGCCTGCGCGCATTGTCCGGCAACACAGATATAGAAGAGGTAAAAGCGCATCTTCGTTCGTTTGAAAGGATTTGTATGGGCGCCGAGGATGGCGGACCTATCGCCAGATTAGATATGGCTTCCCGCTTTCGCTGGCTTACGGCAACAAGAAGTACCATTGTACAAAGCTCTAAGGTTCACCCCGGTTTTTGTACAAATCCTAAAGAAGCGCTGGAAAAGCTATTTAACCAGTTGGTGCTGTAACGCATGTCTCATACTGTGCTATCAGCGGTCAGCGATCAGCTATCAGCGGGTAAATACTAAGGACACGACTAATGCTCCATTTTTCTCATGGCTAAAAGCCATTTTCGGATTTCAGATTTAAGATTTTAGATTTGATATTTCTTTGGTTCTTGTCTTTTGTAATTTGGTTCTTCCAGGTTTACCCCTACCCATCTCTCACCTTTCACCTCTCACCTTCGCCTCTCACCTCTCACCTTCACTATCTCCCTACCACTCCACCGCCACCCCGCCGTCCTGCAGCTTTCTTATTCCCTCTTCCGTAAACCCCGTTTGCCAGAGATTGATCTTTTGCAGGCCTTCCATTTGCTTAAACACAGCAATACTTTTATCGGTAATGGCATTTTGCCCAATGTTTAAAGAAACCAGTTGCGTCAGCGTTTCCAGAGGTGCAACGATTTCATCTGTAAGATTGTTTTTTTGCAATTCCAGTTTATTAAGGTTTGGAAAACCGGCAATCATTTTCATTTCCTCATTGTTAAGCAAACAATTGCTTACATCGAGGTAATACACCTGTTCTTTTAGGGATAAAAGTTTTTGCAGGATTTTCTTCTTTTGTTCAGGACTGCTTTTCTGAACCATTACAAAAGAAACATCCAGCAGGTTACTTTGCGCGGTTAAAGAGTGAACAACCAGCTTCATTTCCTTTAGCTGCCGAACGATACCGGGATCGGCGGGAGCTACTTCAGGCAAAACAATCTCCTTATTGCTTTCTTCATCAAATCCAAGATAAAAAGCGAAAAGAAATTTTGTCTTTTCATCTAATTTGCTTTCAGCGATATTTTTATTAAAATCAGCGCCCGAAGCTACCCACCATTTCATTAATCCTAACTCAACAGTAGTTAGTGGCGGCTGGTTATTGGCAGGCATAAATTTAGAATTATCCTGATCCAAAGTTAGGCGGTATATCAGTTCGCTCTTGTCAATGTCGCCGGGCACAAGGGTATTGCCACTTTTACCACCTTTCACAATGCCTTCGGCTGAATGCAACACAAGGTCGCCTTTTTGTTTGTTCGGATTATGACAGTTCACACATTTGGCGTGAAGTATTGGCTGAATGATGTTGGTATATATCCGCACCGAATCGAGCTGCGGGGGAAGTTTTTGCTGCGGTTCACGGGGCGAAGCGGGAAAAAGAGATTTGAGAAAAGAGGGCATGTGCGTCGTTAAGTACCCGTTTCCATGTGTGAGGGTACCACCGAGGTGACCGCCTGCAATAATTAACAACACACACAAACACAGCAGCCATGTGCTAAGCTTTGTTTTTAGAAAAAGAATGTCCTTTCTTCGATTGGTTCTAATCCACCATGCACAAAAACCGAGGATCGCAACAGCAATGCCAATCCATTGATGCCAAAACAATACATCCGCATCGTATCCGCCGCCGGCAGAAAGGAAATACCCCGATACTGCCGCCAGTGCGGAGCCCAGCGAACCAACCAGCAGGGCAAGTCCCGCGGAAAATTCAAGCGCTTTATTTTTTTTATACGCCGCTATACCATTCAGCAATGCCGCAAACAATAAAACACCAATGGGAATATGAACGATCAGTGGATGGAAGCTGCCAAAAAACAATGACCAGTCTGTATGCATTTCTAAAATAGTATTTGCTATATCCGCTCTAATTTAACCGGGTAGGTTTTTTCGGCATTCCACTGACATATGTATACATTCTTATCCGCATCCACGCAAACATCATGACCATGATAAAAAATATTGCCGTCTGCAAACATAGGCTGCAGCACACCATTTTTATATTCGGGCTGTGTTCCTCCGGGATTGGAAACTACCTTATTGTTTTTATCCAGTATGGTAACAAATCCCGATCTGCCGCCATCCATCTTTCCGGTGTCTCTGAAATTAGACCAGCATACGCCGGCATAAATATTTTCACCATCCAGCACCGGGCGGCATACGTAGGCTCCGGGCAATTTAACCGTTTCAAGATAGCGTCCATCCAACGTAAAAAATTTAAACGCGTTATCATTACGCGAAGTGCAGATCAGTTTGGGCGATGCAGGATCACGCAGATCAACAGCTACACCATGTGCATTATTCAGATTGTGTTCCGCATTGCTGTTGTGATGTCCACCGAAATGCCTGATGTACTTTCCGTTGTGATCGTACTGAATAATATAATCCGATCCGTATCCGTCTGCAACATAAAAATCACCATTGGGGGCAACCGCTGTTTCCGTAGGTTTAAAGGGTTCATCTTTTTTATATACGCCAATGGTAGCCGGATGTCCTAATGCAAATACCAGCTTCCCGTCTGCTGTGGTTTTAAAAACACTGCCCGACTGCGATTGCCATTTATTATCCTTTCCGAGAAAGTACCCGCAATCGGTAATAAAAAGAAAGTCTTCGCCTCCCTCGGCAGATAAGGTAAGTCCGTGTCCGCCGGGATATCGGGTGCCCCAGGTATCAAGCAGCTTGCCTGATCTGTCGTAAATGATAATGTTGTTCTTTACTTCATCAGTGATCATCACCAGGCGGCCTTTTGAATCATTTACCATTTCATGGCAGTCCAGCACCGGCGTTTTTGCAGGATCAAGGTTTCCCCATGCTTTGTTTACCCGGTACCTGAAATTTCCATGCCCAACAATAGTATCACCGGCCGGGCTGGCTTTGCCTATGATATTAAATCCTGCAATAGTTGCGCCGGCAAACAGCGAGGTCTTTTTAATAAATTTTCTCCGGGGATAATTTTTATGGACTGCCATATAGGAATAATTAAAAGATTTATGCAATGATCGCTTTTATAATTTTACCTTCCACATCCGTAAGCCTGTATCTTCTTCCTTCTGCTTCAAATGTAAGTTTTTCATGATCTACTCCCATTAAATGCAACAATGTAGCCTGGAAATCGTGCACATGTACCGGGTTCTTTACAATGTTATAACCAAAATCGTCGGTTTCACCGTAGGTTAAACCCGGCTGCACACCGCCTCCCGCCATCCACATGGTAAAGCAGCGGGGATGATGATCACGGCCATAATTGTCTTTGGTGAGTTTTCCCTGCGAATAATTGGTGCGGCCAAATTCCCCTCCCCAAATCACCAGGGTGTCATCTAATAAGCCTCTTTGTTTTAGGTCTTTCACCAATGCCGCCGATGCCTGGTCTGTGGCCTCACACTGCCGTGTAAGCGAGGAAGGCAAATTGCCATGATTATCCCATCCCTGGTGATACAACTGAACAAATTTCACATTCTTTTCCAGCAGCCTTCTTGCCAGCAAACAATTGGCTGCATATGTACCCGGGGTACGCGCGTCGGGGCCATACAGGTCAAACACCCAATCCGGTTCATCACTCATATCCGTTATCTCAGGTATGGAAGCCTGCATACGGAATGCCATTTCATACTGCGCTACGCGGTTTCCAATTTCAGGATCACCGAAGGCCTCAGACTGGGATTGATTTAATGCTTTCAAAGCATCCAGCATCTCCCGGCGGTCGGCAGCCTCGTATCCTTTGGGATTATTGAGATAAAGCACAGGATCGGCGCCGGAACGAAACTGCACACCCTGGTATTTTGATGGAAGGAACCCGTTGCCCCAAAGCCGGGCATATAATGGCTGATCTTTTGGAGCATTGTTTGAAACCAGCACGATGAACGCGGGCAGGTTATCATTATCAGACCCCAGTCCGTAATGCACCCACGATCCTATACTGGGCCGGCCTGCCAACTGGTTACCTGTTTGCATGAAAGTTAAAGCCGGGTCGTGGTTGATCTGTTCGGTATACATGGATTTAATGAAGCACAGATCATCTGCCACCGCCCCGGTATAAGGCATGAGTTCGCTTACCCACGCGCCGCTTTGCCCGCGCTGCGCAAATTGAAAGGAGGAGCCTACCAGCGGTAATGCAGATTGCTGTGCGCTCATGCCCGTAAGGCGCTGCCCTTTTCTAACGGAATCGGGTAGATCCTGCCCGTGCATTTTTTCAAGCAGGGGCTTATAATCGAATGTTTCAAACTGAGACGGACCGCCACTCTGAAAAAGATACACCACCCTTTTCGTTCTTGCAGGTATATCGGGCATGCCGGTTATACCGCCGGCATCCACAATAGCTTTTGCCTTATGCGATAATACATCCTGCCCTGCCAGAAGCGACCCCAGGGCCACGGAGCCTAATCCCAATGAAGCCTTTAACAGAAAAGACCGCCTGTTGAGATGACTGGCTACAAGCTGTTCAATTTCTTTGTTCATATCATTTCGTTTATGGCAAACCGTTATCTTTTAGTTATAAATGCATCGGAATTCATAATGGTACTCGCTACCACCGTTGTTGCAGCCAATGCCTGTAAATCCTTCTTCAGCATAATTTTATGTTCCCCTGCCCTTAACCATCCATTCATTTTGGCAGGTTGTTTCTTAAACTTTTCATATTGGGCTGCATATAAATTTCCGAGAATATCCATTTCTTTTGCCGAAGGCGTTCGCGTGGTTAATGCCTGGTAACAATACAATATCCTTCCGGCAACCGTATTGTCATTCGTCAACGCATTTTCGGCCAACACTTTTGCAGCTTCCACAAACTGCGGGTCGTTCAGCAAAACCAGCGCCTGCAATGGCGTGCTTGTTTTTTGGCGCTGCACTGTACAACTGCTCCGCATTGGTGCATCAAAAGTGCTCATAGATGGCGGAGGGTTGGTGCGTCTCCAAAAGGTATACAAACTTCTGCGGTACAAAGCGGAGCCTGTATCCTGCTGGTATACTTCACTGTTCACCGCCCATACCCCCTCCGGCTGATAAGGCTTTACACTGGGTCCGCCAATAGCAGGAGCAAGCAATCCGCTCGCCGTTAAAGCTGCATCGCGCGCCATTTCCGCCGTTAACCTAAAGGCGGGTCCCCGGGCCAGTAATATATTTTCCGGATCTTTTTTTAGCAGCTCAGGTGAAGTATAGGACGATTGCCGGTACGTAGCAGACAATACAATAAGCTTTTGCATTGCCCTTACATCCCAGCCCGATTCCCTGAAACGTACCGCAAGCCAGTCTAACAATGCCGGATGAGAAGGCATACCACCCTGGTTGCCAAAGTTGTCGGCATTTTTTTGAAGCCCTGTTCCAAAATAGGTTTGCCAGTAACGGTTTACAACCACCCTTGCGGTTAAGGGATTTTGAGGATCCATAAGCCATTTCGCCAAACCCAGCCTGTTCTTTGGCAGGTCCTTTCCAAAAGGCAATATGGCTGCCGGCACATCGGGCTGCACTTCCTCCCCATAATTATCATATACGCCTCTTTCCAAAATATACGCTTTTCTCTTTTGCTTCATTTCCTCCATCACCATTATTTCGGGTATGTTTTCCGTAACAACATTTCTTTCTAATCTTGTTCGCTGCAGCCCAGCCGCTTTCTGTTGCCATACCGGCGAAATATTTGAAAAATAATATTGGGACAGATCTTCATCAGCAATATTCCCAGGGTCGGGATTGCCTGCCTGCCGCTGTACCAGTACATTCACTTCAGCGGGACTAAGGCTGCGGTCATAAACCACCAGTTCATCTACCAGTCCATCTTTAAAACCCGTTCCCCTCCAGTCGGCGCCTACCTGCAGCCCTGGTTGCTCCCCGTTGGTGAACATAATATCCTTATACAGGTTGTCCTTTTCCGTTATCATGGCTAACTCACTTCCGTCCATAAAGAGTTTTAGCCCTTTCGCTTTGCCTGAGCCGTCATAAGTAACCGTTAGCTGTATCCATTTTTCTTTTGGCAGCGGTGCTTCGCTCACCTTTAGCATGTTATTGTATGGCCAGGTATGCGCCATTAAAATTTCTGCTTTGTCGTTTTTTATATTTAAAAAATAGCCGCGGAAATTATAGGTGATATCGCCACTGCCTTTATGAAAGACCACAGCTTTGCTCAGGTCTTTCGGAATATTAATCCAAACGCCGATGGAAAAAGGCTGAAAGCGGTTGAAGATGCCCACTTCCCCCAGCTTCAGCACATCATCGCCATTCGATTTGAATGCGTTGCCTTTACGGCCGGGAACCAGCACCGGATCAATCGTTACACCCTTATCTTTAGGATTTGCTTCGTTTATGAAAACGCCCTTCACAAGCTTATCAAATGTAAAGTGCGCCTGCAATCCTTTTTTAAAATCAAAGGGAATGGTATTGGCAGTGTGTAATTTCCACTGCTCAAAACCGGCTTTTTCACTTTCAGCAATCGTATTCAGCTCAGCGGTCAGGTTGTTCTCTTTTTTACTGAGATAAGCAATAATGGAATCCTGTTTCGCGTCTGTTAACAACAGCGTAGGAACCGGCATGGCATTGTCCCATGATATTTGCCCCGCTTCATCAATATTATTAAAGAAGCTATAGAGACTGAAAAATTCTTTTTGAGATACCGGATCGAATTTATGATCGTGGCATCGGGCGCAGCTTATGGTTAATCCCATTAATGCCGTGCCTACAGTACTGGTACGGTCAACCACGTATTCACTCCTGAACTCTTCATCAACAATACCGCCTTCCATATTTTGAGCGTGGTTGCGGTTAAATGCGGTAGCGATCTTCTGCTCGCGGGTAGCATTGGGCAGCAAATCGCCTGCAAGTTGCCAGGTAACAAAGCGGTCAAAGGGCATGTTTTCATTAAAAGACTTTATCGCCCAGTCGCGCCATGGCCACATCGGCCGGTAGCGGTCAACTGTATAACCGTGCGTATCGGCAAACCGGGAAACATCAAGCCAGTCTACTGCCATTTTTTCGCCATAATGAGGAGACTGCAACAAATGGTCCACCACTTTTTCATATGCATCGGGTGCCTGATTTGCAATAAAAGCATTTGTTTCCTCTATAGTAGGTGGCAAGCCCGTAAGGTCTAATGTTACCCGCCGCAACAAAGTCTCTTTATCTGCCTCAGGCGAAGGTTGTAAGTTGTTTTCTTCAAGCTTCTGCAATACAAAAGCATCTATCTCATTTTTAACCCACTGTTTATTTTTCACTTCAGGAACAGCAGCTTTTTGCGGTGCAATAAATGCCCAGTGCGGCTTATATTCGGCGCCCTGTTCAATCCATTTGATCAGTATTGCTTTTTCATAATCCGTCAACACCCGGTTCGATCCTTTTTTGGGCATCATCATTTCCTCATCGGTTGTTGTGATACGATGATACAATTCACTCTTCCCCAGTTTACCCGGAACAATAGCATGTTTACCGCTTGTTAATGCCGCTAAAGCTCCTTCCCGTGTAGAAAGATTCAAGCCTGCCTTTTGCCCCTGGTTCTTATCTGGGCCATGACATAAAAAACATTTGTCTGAAAGGATCGGTTTAACATGCAGGTTATAATCAATATGCGCCGGCAGTGATTTATCCAACTTCGCTATAGAATCAGGCTTATCAACAGCACTCAGGTTGATAAAAAAGAACCCTACAATAACCAGTAAACCAATGAGCAGGACGATTTTCCCGGGGACTTTCTTTTTCATATTTAAACAAGCAAAAACTTCTGCAACAAAATATTATTTTCAGGTATGAAATCACCAAGGATAAAGATAATCAAAAAAAGGGTTTATCAGTTGAAGGCGACAATCTTTTACGAAACCTGTTTGGCAGGCATTCAATTTTATTTTACATTCATGTTTGCTGTTGTTCAAATAATCGTTTTGAACCACAGCGGCACGGTGGCATAAAGGAAGAGGGTTTAATCGCTCTGATAATTGAAAAATCGCGGTATAACTCCGTGCATCACGGTGTCCTTGTGTCTCCGTGGTATATCGTAATTAACTCATAATATTTTCCATATGAAATCAGTATTCATCTCTGTCGTTCTCGTTGTTTTCAGCTATGGCTTATCCTTCGCACAGGGTCCTCCAACCAATTATGACGAATCAGCGATTCCTTCCTATACCCTGCCCGATCCGTTGATTTCCCCCAATGGGAAAGCGGTCACAACAGTTAAGGATTGGGAACGCAAACAAAGACCATATATTTTAAAACTGTTTACAGATAACGTATATGGACAAATACCGGCTAAACCCGCAGGCATGCATTTTAAGCTTACAGAAACAGATTCAACAGCTTTAAATGGAAAAGCAATACGGAAACAAGTCACTATTTATTTTACCGGAGGAGATAATGCCCCTTCGATGGACCTCCTGTTGTATTTGCCCAGAACAAATAAACCGGTAGCAGTATTTGCGGGACTGAATTTTGGCGGCAATCATACCATTGACACAGATAAGGCGATTAAACCCGCCAGGCGCCTCAGAAAGAAAGACCAGCAAATGACCGACAGCGAAGCCATTGAAAATTCAAGAGGTTCTGCTGCTTCACGCTGGCCATTGGAAGAAATAATTGATAAAGGATATGGCGTTGCCACCGCGCATTATTACGACCTTGAACCCGATGATAAAGAGGGCTGGAAACAAGGCATCCGTACTACCATGAAAGACGCTTTGCATATAGCACCGGATGCATGGAGCGCTATTGGGGCATGGTCGTGGGGACTAAGCAGGATGCAGGACTATCTTGAATCGGATGGGGCAGTGGATGCCAAAAGAACCATACTGATCGGCCATTCCCGGCTGGGTAAAACCGCTTTGTGGGCCGGCGCCAACGACCAGCGCTTTTCCATTGTGATCTCCAATAATTCGGGTGAAGGCGGAGCAGCGCTTTCTCGCAGGATATTCGGAGAAACCATCCGCAATCTCAATACCAGCTTTCCGCATTGGTTTATTGCGCGGTACAAAAGTTATAACGATCACCCCGAAATGTTACCCGTTGATCAGCATATGTTGTTAGCACTTATAGCTCCCCGTCCGCTGTATGTTGCCAGTGCCGAAGACGACAAATGGGCAGACCCCAAAGGTGAGTTTCTCTCGGCAAAGAATGCGTCTCCTGTTTATGCGCTGTACAAATTAAAAGGACTATCAGTAAATGAAATGCCCGCGGTAAATACTCCTGTAGGAGAAAAAATAAGATACCATATCAGAACCGGTAAACACGATGTTACTTTGTACGACTGGCAGCAATACCTTGATTTTGCGGAAGCGAATAAGGTGGTAAGTGGTGAGAGGTAAGAGAAGTAAGAAGGTAAGAGAGGTAAGAGAGGTAAGAGAAATAAAAAGGAGTTATCAGCTCATCGTTAGTATGCTTTAGCTGAAGGCTGTCTGCTGACGGCTGAATGCCCGTGAGAAGTGAGTAATAAGTAAATATTGATCTTTCTTAAAAAATACAGCAATCACCCATGGAAAAAAAATATGGTCGCCGGAGTTTCATTAATACAGCCGTTGCCGGCGGTATAGGATTGGGCTTATCCGGCAGTTTATCGTCTTTATACGCACAGGACGGAGCCCCGCAAAAAAGAATCGGCATTATAGGATTAGATACTTCTCACAGCATTGCTTTTACAAAGGCGCTTAATGCCAGCGGGTCCGCTCCTGAATTAAAAGGTTACAAAGTAGTGGCAGCCTACCCAAAGGGGAGCAACGATATTGAATCATCTGTAAAAAGGATCCCGGGATATACGGAAGAAGTAAAAAAGCTGGGAGTGGAAATAGTAAGCTCAATAAAAGAGCTGCTGAAAAAAACAGATTTTATTTTGCTGGAAACCAACGACGGACGCCTGCATTTGCAACAGGCGTTAGAAGTGATTAAGGCGGGTAAGCCTGTGTTTATTGATAAACCTGTTGCGGCTTCTTTAAAAGATGCGGTGGCAATATTTAAAGCTGCGGAGCAACGCAAAGTACCGGTGTTCTCTTCTTCTTCGCTGCGGTTTATGCAAAGCGCTCAGGAAGTAGCCAAAGGTAAAGTGGGCAAGGTGCTGGGCGCCGACTGCTATAGTCCCGCGCATTTGGAAAAAACACATCCTGACCTGTTCTGGTACGGTATTCATGGAGTAGAAACGCTGTATACGGTAATGGGCACAGGTTGTAAACAGGTAGTACGGCTCCATACAAACGATACAGATGTGGTAGCAGGCACCTGGGAAGATGGCCGCATTGGCACATTCCGCGGAACACGTTCAGGGAAAAGCGGTTATGGCGGAACCGTGTTCGGTGAAAATGCAACCACGGTATTAGGACCTTTCGACGGCTACAACGCATTGCTTGTACAAATCATTGCATTTTTTGAAACAGGAATACCACCGGTAAGCAGCAAAGAAACACTGGAAATATGCGCTTTTATGGAAGCAGCCGATGAAAGCAAAAACAAAGGAGGCGTTCCGGTTAGTTTGGAAGAGATGATGCGGAGAGCGGCGATGATTTGAAATTTGGGATTTGAGATTTGAGACTCTTCACAGTTACAATACCGATAAAAACACTCAAACGTTTGTAAAGATTTTAAAAATGTACTTTCACCGTATTTGAAAAAAAATATGATCATGAAGAATTCACGCAGAAGTTTTATCAAAAAGACAATAACAGGAACCGCGGCCTTTTCAATAGGTGGCATGTTGCCGGGCTTTAGCGCTAAAAGTTATGCAGGCATCATGGGCGCCAATGAACGCATACGCGTTGGCGTTATGGGTGTTAACAGCCGGGGGTTAGCGGTGAGCAGCAATTTTGCCATGCAGGATGGATGCGAGGTTGTATACGTTTCGGATGTGGATACCCGTGCAGCGGATAAATGCATTGCAGCGATTGAAAAATTGCAAAACAAACGCCCAAAGCCTGCCCCCGATTTCAGGAAGGCTTTGGAAAATAAAGATATGGATGCTTTGATTGTTACAGCACCCGACCACTGGCATGCACCTGCCGCCCTGCTGGCATGCAAGGCCGGCAAACATGTGTATCTCGAGAAACCCTGTAGTCATAATCCCAACGAGGGTGAATTACTGATAGCCGCCCAAAAAAAATACAACAGGGTATTGCAAATGGGTAACCAGCGCCGCTCCTGGCCCAAAGTAATGGAAGCGATCGCCGAATTGCACAACGGTGTAATCGGCCGCCCCTATTTTGCCAAAACCTGGTATTCCAATAACCGCGCTTCTATCGGAAAAGGAAAAGAAGTGCCTGTACCTTCCTGGCTTAATTACGAATTATGGCAGGGCCCGGCGCCACGGCAACCCTATAAGGATAACCTCATTCATTACAACTGGCACTGGTTCTGGAACTGGGGCACCGGTGAGGCACTCAACAACGGCACACACATGGTTGACCTTGCAAGATGGGGACTTAAAGTGGATTATCCCGTGAAAGTAAGCTCGGCAGGTGGTCGTTACCGTTATGCCGACGACTGGCAGACACCCGATACCCAGGTGATTAACCTTGAATTCGAAAACAACAGCATGATCTCGTGGGAAGGACGCAGTTGTAACGGCCAGCCGGTGGAAGGCAGCTCTGTTGGCGTATTGTTTTACGGGGAAACAGGATCCCTGTTGATTGAAGGAGGAAATTCCTATAAAGTATTTGACCTGAAGGGCAAACTCATAAAAGAAGTAAAACAGGATGATCTTATTGATCCCCGCAATTTATCGAGCCCGGCGCAGGCGCTGGACGCACTGCACATTCGTAATTTCTTTGATGCCATCCGCAATGACGCTCCCCTGCGTTCGGATATTATTGGCGGGCACCAGAGTACTTTGCTGGTACAGTTGGGCAATATTGCCCAGCGTACAGGACGCACTTTGCAAACGGATCCAAAGAACGGACATATCCTGAACGACAAAGCCGCGTTGCAGTTGTGGAGCAGGGAATACGAGCCGGGATGGGAACCTAAAGTATAATGCGATTTGTTAGACTTACAGGAACCACTGTATTGTCATGGTGAGGCACGAACCATCTGCATGCTTTTGTATTGTCATGGTGAGGCACGAACCATCTGCACGCTTTTGTATTGTCATGGTGAGGCACGAACATCTGCACGCTTTTGTATTGTCATGGTGAGGCACGAACCATCTGCATGCTTTTGTATTGTCATGGTGAGGCACGAACCATCTGCACGCTTTTGTATTGTCATGGTGAGGCAC
>Ga0209916_1000267_pt1 | contig 98931 bp, 98 predicted proteins | sample ThiBio_1000_plan_FD_183956 | JGI IMG/M metagenome (GOLD analysis project Ga0209916, IMG submission 183956) | Wastewater bioreactor microbial communities from Cape Town, South Africa - Thiocy_solids_2 (SPAdes) | ecosystem: Engineered > Bioreactor > Thiocyanate-remediating > Anaerobic-Aerobic ... | reverse complement strand
ACCCCGTGCGATAATGGAAAATAGGGCTCGATCCGGCGCATCTGCGCCTCGGTAAGCAAAAACAGATCATTCATGGCGATGCCTCCCAGCACCGCCATTGAATCAATCACTCAACATATCTGCAAGAATTTAATGGGTCCTGAACCTAGGCACTGAGATCAGCACTCCTCGCCCAGCCAGAACACAACCCGGATATCGTCCCTTGAGATGCAATTAGCACGAAGCCTCAGATAGCGGCGTGTCGCCAGTGCAGGCGCGTCGAGCCTGCTCGTGGAACGGGCCATCCTGTACGATTAAATCCGTCGGTTCTGTTCGTCGACGAGGACAACAGAAGGCTGAAATCCACGAGCTTCATTACTATCGAAGCCGGCATAGGCAACGATGATGACCTTGTCTCCAGTCATCGCCAGACGCGCGGCAGCTCCGTTAAGACCGATGACACCCGAGCCGGCAGGAGCCTCAATGACATAAGTCGAAAATCTGGCGCCAGTATCGATGTTAAAAATATCGACCTTCTCGTTAATGAGGAAACTGGCCGCCTCAATAAGATTGCGATCAATCGAAATCGATCCTTCATAATGTAAATCCGCTTCTGTGACTCGCGCGCGGTGAATCTTGCCTTTCATCAAAGTCACTTGCATTGAATGTCTCCTCTACATCGTAATTCTTCAAGCCTCGCGACAAACGAGTCACGAATTCATCACCGGTTTAACGCGGCCACAGACTGCACACGTCCCCGCCGAGAGCGAAAACTGGAAGTCGGCAGGCCACCCAGGCAAAAGCTGCAATATTTCCGACTGCGACAACGCTGGATCTCGTCATTCCTCCAGATCCGCTCGGGCGCCGGATTTTGCCTCTCGCCATGAGTTGAAAACCCTTAGGCTGCATTAGCAGAAATTGCGCCAGAAGCACGCCCTATGTTCTGCGCGTCGTTATATGTTGTCTCCCGCGCCGTGCGCAACCAGCCACGGAGTATCACGAGCAGACCGTCTTAAAAGACCTTCTCAGAAATTGTGCAGCAGCAAGTCCCAAGGCATTGCGAACCACGAATTGACACTCACTTGCTTCCTTGCCACGTTTCCCATTGACCCGCGAGGGACGACTATATGGCGCTCACGCGCAGCCGCCCAACAATATTCGCAGCAGAGGAAAATTGGCGATGTCGCACGTTAAAGTCGCTGCCGTACATGCAGCGCCGGTTTTTCTCGATCGTACCGCAACCACCGCCAAGGCTATCTCGATTATCCGGGAAGCTGCTCGTGGCGGCGCGCAACTGATTGCGTTTCCCGAGACCTTTATTCCTGCTTTTCCGGTGTGGTCCGGGCTGTGGGCTCCGACTGAAAATCACGACCTGTTCACACTCATGGCGAAGCAGTCGGTATTTCCGAACGGCCCCGAGATCGCCGCCCTGCGGCGCGAGGCGAGAACACTTGGCGTTTGTATTTCGATGGGTATCAGCGAAAGCTCACCGGCAAGCGTTGGCGCCCTGTGGAACTCCTTCATCATGATTGGACACGACGGCGCCGTCCTGAACCATCACCGCAAGCTGGTTCCGACGTTTTATGAAAAGCTGACCTGGGCTCCAGGCGACGGCGCCGGGCTTAAGGTCGTCGAAACGCCGGTCGGCCGCGTCGGCCAACTGATTTGCGGCGAGAACACCAACCCGCTGGCACGCTACGCTCTCATCGCGCAAGCCGAACAGATTCATATTTCAAGCTGGCCTGCATTGTGGCCAACGCGTCCCGCCGGCAACGGCACCAACTATAATAATGTCGAGGCCAATCGCATTCGCTCCAGCGCGCATTCGTTTGAAGCCAAGGCATTCGGAATGAATACGGCCGGCTTCATGGACGCGGCGATGCGAAACTTCCTGGTGGATCGGGATCCAAAAGTGGCGGACACCCTCGACCGCAATTCGCGTGCCGCAAGCTTCTTCGTCGACCCCACCGGAGCGCCTGTCGGTGATTTTCTTCAAGACGATGAAGGCATCGCCTACGCCGAGTTCGATCTCAGCCGCTGCGTGGAGCCCAAGCAATATCACGACGTCGCCGGCTACTATAACCGGTTCGATATCTTTTCTCTAACCGTCAACCGCAAACGCCAGCATCCAATTACATTTGTTGATGACGTAGAGACGTCATCTCAAAATGAGGACGACCTGGCATTCACGGAAGGCGGACCCAGTCTGCATGATTAAGACGTTCCGGACAGTCCTGCATGCGCCTTAAAGATTGGTGAGCGCGTCAGGACTCAGACCCGCAATCTGGCCCAATCGACAAGACCGGCGGGGTATCATTGATTTAATGAACTTTTCCCTGCGCCAAGCATCATCGCATCCCGCTCGGCCTGCCATTTCTGGTGCAAAACCGATGCAATAATGCACCTGCCTTAAAAGTTGGCCGGATGATGTTCGAAAGAAGGCATCAAGTTCTGTTGTCGCAGCCTCCCGCAAACAGCTGACCGCATGCGATTGAGCTGCGGTTCAGGATATCCCCGATCGACCCGCGCGCTATCGACGTCATTGGTTGCTTCAGCGGTGGCCTGGTTTTGCCCCGCTGCGTTCATCGGAAAGACTGAAACCCCATCCACCAGGCGGCTGTACTACTTGGCATCACCGGTGCTGGCTCCTTTCCCGCGGAAGAATTGGCTCGATCGCTCTCTCACCGCTTCCCAGAACACATAGAGCATCGGAATCAGGAACAGCCCGATACTGCTCGCGGCGATCATGCCGACGAACACCGGTGTGCTGACGGCGTGCCGCGCGATCTGCGATGCGCCATGGGCCCAGACCAGCGGCACCAGTCCGAGGATGAACGCGATCGACGTCATCAGCACGGCGCGGAATCGCATCTCGGCGCCGAGAGCCGCGGCCTGTTCAAGCTCCAACCCCTGCTCGCGCTGTTCCTTGGCGAACTCAACAATCAGGATGGCGTTCTTCGCCGCCAGCGCGATCAGAACGACGAGCCCGATCTGGGCATAAAGATCGAGCGTGAGGCTCGCAATCAGAACGCCGACAATCGCGCCAGCCACACCAACGACCACCGAGAACAGCACCGGGATCGGGATGATCCAGCTTTCATAGAGCGCGACCAGGAACAGGAACGCGAACAGCAACGCCATGCCCAGAACGATCACGGTTTGACCGGCGGCCCCCTGCTCTTGATAGGCTGTACCAGTCCATTCGAACGCATAACCGGGCGGCAGCGTCTTCGCCGACACCTCAGCCATGGCGGCCAATGCCGTGCCCGAGGCCACGCCGGCGGTCGGGCTGCCGTTGATGGTCACCGAGCGGTAATTGTTGTACCGCGTGATTACTTGCGGCCCGGTAATCGTACGCGCAGAGGCAATTGACTGTAGCGGCACCATCGTGCCTTTCGAATTACGAATGTATATTTTCCAGAGCGAGGACACGTCGCGCCGATCCGCCGCCACGGCCTGCAAGTTGACCTGCCAGGTGCGGCCAAACAAATTGAAGTTGTTGATGAAGTAGCCACCCAGCGTGGACTGCAGTGTGGTAAAAACATCGCTGATGTTAATGCCGAGCGACTGCGCTTTCTCACGATCTATATCAAGAAAAATAGAAGGTGCATTGGCGCCGTAGGTTGAGAATACGCGCGCAAGCCGCGGGTCCTGATTGGCTGCGGCGACGATCCCTTGGACCACCGCACCCATTGCTTTCGGATCGGCGCCTTCCAGATTTTCAAGCTGGTATTCGAAACCACCCGTGGTTGATAGTCCCACCACCGGCGGAAGATTGAACGGCAACACATTGGCTGTACGAATCTGCTGGGTCGCGCCAAAGACCTGCGCAATTAATGCCTGCGCGGAATCGGCCGCTTTGGTGCGGTCTTCAAATGGCTTCAGCGTCGCTATCAAAAACGCATTGTTGCTGGCGGAATAGCTATCAAGCAGCGAATAACCGACGATCGCGGTGGTGTCCTTCACCTGCGGCATCGACTTCAGAATATCCTCGACCTGTTTTACGGTTTCGCTGGTTCGGTTGACCGACGCTCCATCCGGCAATTGCACATTGACAAAGAATGCACCCTGATCTTCCTCCGGCAGGAATCCCGTTGGAGTGATCTTCATCAGACCGAAAATACCCAGGCCGAATGCAGCGACCAGCACCATTGAAGTGATCGACAGACGCACTAACTTGCGCACGATGGCGGCATAGCCATCGCGTACCTTGTCGATCCCCTGTCCGATCCGGCCCAAGATGCCGCGGCGCGGGGAGTGACGGAGGAACACCGCGCACAGGGCCGGCGAAAGCGTGAGGGCATTGACGGCGGAGATCAGCACCGATGCGCTGACCGTCACTGCGAACTGACGGAACAATACGCCGGAAATTCCCGAAATGAACGCAATGGGAACGAACACCGACAATATCACCAATGTGATGCCGACAATCGGCGCGGTCACCTGCGTCATCGCCTTCTTGGTCGCATCCGCAGGCGAGAGGTCCGGCTCCTCCTCCATCACCCGCTCGACATTTTCGACCACGACGATGGCATCGTCCACCACGATGCCGACCGCAAGCACCAGCGCCAGCAGCGACACGGTGTTGGCAGAATAGCCGAGCGCAACGAGAACGACGAAACTTCCAATCAGACTGACCGGAATGGCAATGATGGGAATGATGGTGGCGCGCAGATTGCCGAGAAACAGGAATACGACAATGGCAACCAGAACAAATGCCTCAAACAGAGCGTGAATGACGGCGGTGATCGTATCGGTCACGAAAACCGTGGAATCATATACGACGCGCGCCTGCAGTCCCGCGGGAAAGCGCCCTCGCAGCTTTTCTACCGTCGCGTTCACGGCCTTCGCTACGTTGATGGCATTGGCACCGGGCGCAAGATAAATACCGATCGCCACCGACGGATTACCGTTAAGGCGGCTGAAGGTGTCCTCATTTTGTGCCCCCAGTTCAATCCGGGCGACGTCCTTGACCTGCAGCACCGAACCGTCGGGGTTGGCGCGAATGACGATCGCGCCGAATTCCTCCGGCGTCGTGAGGCGCCCCTGGGTCTGCAGGTTCAATTGGAACTGCTGGTCTTTAGGAACCGGCTGCGCGCCGAGACGGCCGATCGGCGCCTGGACGTTCTGCGCCTGTACGGCGCGAATCACATCCGAGGGTGCGAGACCGAGGTCCGTCAGCCGCGATGTGTCGAACCAGATCCGCATCGAATAGTCTTGACGTCCGAACAACAAAGCTTGCCCGACGCCCGGCGTCCGCGACAACTCGTCCATGACGTTGATGATGCCGTAGTTGGTGATAAACAGCGGATCGAGTTTTCCGCCTTCGCTATAGAGGGCGATGAATTGCAGGATCGACGACGACTTCTTCTGGACGGTCAATCCCTGAGCCTGCACTTCGGTCGGCAGGTTGGCCATCGCGGTCTGAACGCGATTATTGACATTGACGGTGTTGATGTCTGGATCGGTGCCGAGGGCAAAACTGACGGTCAGATTGTAGCTGCCATCGGCCCCGCTGCTGCTCTTCATGTAGAGCATCTTGTCGACGCCGACGACCTTGGACTCGATCGGCTGCGCCACCGTGGCTTCCAGCACCGCGGCAGAGGCACCCGGATAGACCGCCGAGACCTGAACCTGCGGCGGAACGATGTCGGGCAACTGGGCGACGGGGATACGCGTGAGCGCCAACAATCCCGCAAGCGAAATCACAATGGCCACAACGATCGCCATGCGGGGGCGATCAACGAAATATGCCGAGAGCATTGGCTTATCTCCCTGCGGGCGTTGGAGAAGCCGGTGCCGGAGCGACCACAAGATTTGGCCGCACTCGCTGGATTCCTTCTACGACGACCTTCTCGCCGGGTTTCAAACCATCCACCACTCCTGCAACATCGGGCGTCGATTGCCCAAGCTTGACCCGGCGCTGCTCGGCCACATTCTTGTCGTTGACCACAAAGACATAGTCGCCTTGCTGATCGGACAGGATTGCAGCGCGTGGTACGGCCAGTACCTTGAGCGGCTCGACAGCCTCGAGCAAGACGGTGACAAACTCATCGTCTGTCAATTCGTATAGCTTGTTGTCTCCGACAGACTGAATCACCGGATTGGGAATCGTGCCACGCAGGGTGATGGTGTCGGTATCCTTGGCAACGCCGATATCGACGAAATCGAGTTTGCCAGTCTGACCATACAATTCTCCATTTGGCAGACGTATGCGGATCTTGACGGCGTCAAATCCGCCCTTGTCGGCGTAGCGCTCTCGCAAGTCGATAACACGGCGCATGGAGACCGGAAAAACCACATACATCGGGTCCGGACTGACAATCGTCGCCAGTGTGCCGCTGGTAGGACTCACGACGTTACCGATCGTGACAGAGGTTCGGCCAATCCGGCCGTCGATCGGTGATTTTATTTCAGTGTAATCGAGATTGATTTGCGATTGATGGAGCTGCGCCTGCGCGGCCTTCACCTGCGCCGTCGCCGTACGCTGCGTCGCCAATGCACTATCGACTGCAACCTGGGTACCGGAATTTCTCTCCAATAGTTGCTGCGCACGGAGAAGCGTGAGATTGTCGTTCTCCAGTTGAGCCTTGGCCTGAGCAACCGCCGCCTCTTTGACCTCAACATCGGCTTCGAACGGGGCCCGCTCAAGCCGATACAGAAGCTGTCCCTTCTTGACATCGGCACCCTCGTCGAAGAGACGTTCGTTCAAAAACGCGGTCACGCGCGCAACCAAATCGACGCGCTCTCGCGATTGAATGCGGCCATTGATCTCCGTGCGCTCCGCCATCGGTTTGAATTCGGCCTGGACAACTCCCACCACCGGCGGGGCGTTTGGGTTCACCTGTGCATGCGCAGATGTCGCAAACAGCAAGGCTCCAGCGAAGATGATATTGGCCGGCGTGACGAAGTGCATCACGGTTGCTCCTTTGGCAATTGAACCCGACAGGACGTCAATCTCGTCACGGCGTTATCCGCTTAAATCTAAACATGGTTCGGAGAAATAATCTAACAGTTTGACGGTCTCATCAATTCGTACGGGGTCTGCCTGGAATTGTGAAGTGGATAGCGGTCTCTCGATGAGGTGAAAGCAGCGCTAGCGGCCGACGATCCGATCGCCGTTCGCATAGCCGGCACACAGGATGCGTGGAGCAAAGAGACTTCTGGCGAATCAAGCCTTCCCGTCGCGAAAACCAATGCTCAGGTTCTCACTCAACGAGACCACCTGCCAGCAATTGCGAAGCACTGGCGTGATCGCCGCCGGGATGTTTTTTCCTTGACGTGGTGGTGTCCTCCGGCACGAGTCTCATTATTGTCCTGCCGACTGGCGATGCGATCCGTTTCCGTGTGCGCCCGACATCTAATGCGATCCGAGCGCTGCACGAATGGCGGCAACTTCTTTGGCCGTAACGGCAGACGCATGGTTGGTCCAGCCGCTTCGCACGAATGACGCCAGCTCAGCCACTTCCTGATCGGAAAGCCGGTAAGCAAAGCCAGGCATCGGCAGGATTGATGGGCTGCGTTCGGTCGAAGGCGTCGCTGCTCCGGCAAGAATCGTGGTGATCAATCCCGTCGGATTCTTGGCGTTCACGATCGAAGCGCCATCGAGAGATGGAAATACGCGCGCCGCCCCCTGACCGGCGACGAAATGGCAGGCACCGCAATTATCGAGATAAAGTCGTTCGCCTAGTGTTAAGTCTTTCGCGGCTGTAAGCTTCGCGCTCGTCGCAGTGACCTTATCGGACGAAGCCGGCGCTGCAGCTCCCTTGATCGCGATTCCTTTCAGGTAAACGGAAATGGCGCGTAAATCCGGGTCAGTCAAATAGGCAAGACTATGCTCGACGGCCAGCTTCATCTCGCCGCCAGTGGCAGCATGCGTGTTTCGTCCAGACCCCAGATAATCAGCGATCTCGGCTTCAGACCACGTTGAGAACCCTTTGCTGGCCGACGTTTGCCCGCGCAAGGACGGCGCGAGCCACCCGTTCAACTCTGCGCCTGCCAGGAATGACTTGCTCGACGCATTCGTGGCCTTCACCTGCATGGCGAGGCCACGCGACGTATGACAATCGCCGCAGTGCCCAAGGCCTTCAACCAGATACGCACCGCGATTGAACTCTGCTGATTCCTTTGGGTCGGGCACAAAGCGCTTGGTATCTGCAAACACGAGATTCCAGAGCGCCATTGCCCAACGCTGGTTGAACGGAAAGCTCAGAGCGGTTTTGGGAGGATCAAACGCGACCGGCTCGACTCCCTCCATGAAATAGGCGTAGAGCGCATGGACATCTTCGTCCGTGACCTTGCTGTAGGATGGATAGGGCATCGCCGGATAGAGATGGGTCCCGTCCGCTCGAATGCCATCACGCAATGCCGCTGCGAACTGGCCTCAGTATAGGTCCCGATGCCATGCCGGCGGTCTGGTGTGATGTTGGTCGTGACGAATCCGCCGACAGGACTGTTGATGACAAGACCACCTGCAAAAGGCTTGCCTCCAGGGGCGGTATGGCAGGCCGCGCAATCGCCTGCCCGTGCGAGGTATTCGCCCTTGGCGATCAGGGCCGTATCGCTATTGGCAGCCTGCCTGGAGAGGGCTGGCGTTATGCCCAATAGCGAAACGACGCATACCGCAAGCGTCACGAACCTGGTCGATTTCATCTCGGTCACTCTTAAATTGCCACCAGCGGGCCGGGCTGCCTGATATATTTCTCCGTGATGGCTTTCACCGAATAATAGGTGAGCGCACCGATCATGTCGGTGGGATTGGCCTGGAAGTTCTGCGGGAAGGCATTGCCGCCTGGAACAAACACGTTGTGAGCGTCCCAGCTCTGCATGTAGCGGTTGATCGCGGAATCCTTGGGCGTGTCGCCCATGACCGCACCGCCGACATTATGCGTGGAGACGTAAGACCTCGTATCCCAATGCGAGTCGGGCTTCAGGAAGTTTTCCGTATGACTATCGGGACCAAGCTCCTTGACAATTTCCAGCACTCTTTCTCGCAGAAATTGCTGCAACTTCAATTCGTTCTGTTTCCAGTCGAAGGTCATTCGCAACAATGGCTGACCATAGGGATCTTTGTAGGTGGGATCGAGGTCGAGATAATTGTCGCGGTAGGACATGCAGGTCGTCGTAATGCTGACCTTCATGGAGTGGCCGTACCAATCCTTGATCCCCTTCTTCCAACCGGCTCCCCATTTCGGGGTACCGCCCGGCAGGGCCATGCCGATGGGCGCGCCACCTGCCTGTGACGAGTGAAGCTTGGCTCCGCCGATAAATCCGTAGGGCGCCGCGTCGAATGTGCCAGGCGAGAAGTCATTGATCATCTGGCCTGTCGGACCAGCTGCAACGAAGGGATTGAAGTTCTTGTCCTTGAAGAAAAGCGTCGCATTGCCGTTGCTCAGGAATGCGTAGTTGCGACCGACCACACCCTCGCCCGTTACCGGATCATAAGGCTTGCCGATGCCCGACTGCAGCATAAACCGAACGTTGTTGAACTGGAAGCTGGCCAGAATAACGATGCTCGCTGGCTGGAAAACCTCCTGCTCCTGCTCATCGATATAGGTGACACCCTTTGCAGTCTTACGGTCGTCATGCATATCGACACGGATGACATGTGCATTCGTCCGGTAGGAAAAGTTCGGCATCCGTTTGACCGCGTCGAGAATCGTCGTCTGTGGCGATGCCTTCGAGTAGTTGAGGCAGAAATAGTCGCTGCAAAACCCACAATAGTTACACGGCGCAATCTGTACGCCGTAGGGATTGGTCCACGGGCCGGAGGCTGCTGCTGAAGGATTTGGAAAGGGATGGTAGCCCATCTTCTTGGCCACGCTTGCGAACATTGTGTTGTTCAGCGTGTCCTGCAACGGCGGTAGCGGATAGGGATTGGAGCGCGGCCCCTCGAAAGGATCGCCGCCCTCCTGGATCTTGCCACGCAGGTTTCCTGCCGCTCCGGAAGCACCACAAACCTTCTCAAAGAAATCAAAATGCGGCTCGAGTTCGTCGTAGCTGACGGGGAAATCCTGAATCTGCAGATCGTCCTGCAATTGGCCGGGCTTGTAGGCCTGATCGACGAAAGTCTTGAGTTTCAGATCAATCGGCGTCGGCCGGATCAGGACCGCCGTCCAGTGCACACCCGCGCCACCGACGCCGTCGCCGGGTTTGAAGGCGCCCCAGCGGCGCGTCGGAAGCGCCGTCTGACTCCGGTCATGACGCACCGTGAGTGCGGCATGGCTCGCCCTGGCAAAAACCTTTTGACGAATCGAATAGCTGAGCTGGTCCGCCGGCTTCGGATAGATGTATTCGGCATTGGTGCGCTCCGGGCCGCTTTCCAGCGCGCGCACCTTCAAACCCGCGTTAGCCAGCTCGATGCTCATGATCGAGCCGGTCCAGCCAAGTCCAACGATAACTACATCGACCGCATCATTGATAATAGACATGGACCATCCCGATCATTCTCTCCGGCCGATGACTGCGTATGCAGGGGAAATCTGAAGGTCAGGCGCGCTCCCCGAGAAGACTCACCGGGCCGAGCGGGTATTTGACGTTGTGCTGACCGATCCACTCAAGAAAGCTCGCCCGGGCACCGGGGAAGCCGATCATCTTCCAGGCTTCCATACCCTTGTTGCCGCCATACATCGGATCGGACAAATAACCTTCCTGGGTGTTTGTCAGCAAAAAACCGAAGAAAGCCGATGCCTTCAAAACCGGCTCGCCGAAAACCGCAAAGTCGATCTGGTTGTGCTCCAATTTTGTCAACACATCATCGCGGGTTTTGTCATCCAGATCTTCAAACGGCTTCTGATAAGTTTGCCGCGCGTAGGCACCAACTGCAGCAATGCCGCGGCGATAAATTTCCTGCGGTGAATAAGGAAGCTGGAAACCCATCAATGGCGAAGCTTCGGGATTGAAGGGACCCCGCATATACCAGTCATCAGCCTTGCCATAGGAACCGTGCAATTCCTGATCGATGAAGACCGGAATGTTCGCCTCCAGCGCGCCGGGGCCAACATCGTCTGGCGGGATCAGCCTGTCGCAAGCTGCGAGAACAAACCGCCACTCTTGACTGTTAAAAAATGCGGGCTGGTACTTTTCGATCGCCGGCGCCGCCAATCTGGCCGCCTGTGCAGCATCAAAATACCGCGCACCGATCACCGCTGCCGGCAGGGCAAAAACCGAGCCCATAAGGAAAGCGCGCCGCGATGTGTGGGATGAGATACCCATAACACTCCTCCGGCGAGAGCGACTTCGCAAGCCGCTGCCTTCAGCATAAACCAACCCCACCTAGGAAAACCCTAAGCTCGTTGCAAACAAGCGTCCAGCAAAAAAGATCCACGCCTTTGTCACGCTTGACCGGCGTCGAACAATCGCTGCTCGCTTTCATTCCGTTGAGATTAGCCACATCCAACAAACGATCGATCTCTATGAAAATGCAATCTACATCGCAATATCCAGAGCAGCGCGCAAAGCATTTCCTGACAACCTCGTTGCAACAAAGTTATGGGAGCCCGAGAACGCGTTATGTTTCGTCACACTTCTTTCGACGTGACCTCAGTCTTGCCGCGATCGTCCGGATCGCGGCAAATCCACGAACTCTTTCAGGGACGATGAAAACATTCGTGTTACCAAGTCCGATCGACTGACCAAGATCAGACGCAGGGATCGCGATGGCATGCGCATATGGCTGCGCATGCCGAGATGTCAGGATCAACCGACCATGCGCGAGATATAGCCCCGACGAGTTGAAGAGTCCGGCCTAATCACCGATTCTACGCGCCACGCCAGGAGGCTGCGCACCGGACGCCAACAGGCGCATCGTCTGCAACAATACCTGCTCGTATTTTTCTCGCTGCTCTTTCGCCTGTGCCGGTGTCCAGTCCCAAAATCCGGAGCCGGTCTTGGTCCCGAACTTGCCGGCCTCGACCAACGCCTCGATTGAGCGGCCCGGCTTGGTGCCATTGTTCAAATACGGATAGATCGAAACGCCGGCTGCATAACTCGTATCCAGCCCGGCCAGATCCTTCTGCAAAATCGGGCCCGCCGCAATGTAGCGAAAGCCGAAACCGTATCTCACCGCGGTATCGACATCCTCTGGCGTTGCCAGCCCTTCATCCAGGATCGCGTACGCCTCACGCATCAATGCGTGTTGCAGGCGATTGGCGAGAAACCCTGGCACGTCCCTTGCGACACGGATCGGCACGCGACCAACCGATGTCATGATGTCGAACATCCGGTCCATCGTCGCTGTGTCGGTCGATTCGCCCGCAACAACCTCCACCGCAGGCACAATGTGTGCCGGCAGGAAGAAATGCAGCCCGCCCATCCGATGACGGGTAGGCAAGCCGGCCGAAATTTCAGTGATACGCAAACCCGATGTATTCGTCGCAAGCGGAATGTTCTCCGGCACCAGCCGGTCCAGCGCGGTGAATAATTGCCGCTTGATATCCATTTTTTCAGGAACAGCTTCGATTACGAGTTCGACGCCGCCCCACTCCAATTCCTCGATCGTCGTTACAAGCGAGAGGTTCGCGATGTTCGCTGACGTGTCGATCTGGCCGACCGAAAGCGCAACTCGATCGCGCGCCCGTTCCCAGTTTTTGGCGTTTCGCTCGACAGCTCGCACCGACCAGCCGCGACACAGAAAGATCGCGGCGATGTCGCAACCCATCAGACCGCAGCCGATCACGACAAGCGTTTTGCTCACGCCCAGACCTCGGCGTCGAGCTTGGCGATGACCTTCTCATCAAAGGCATAACCAAGCCCCGGATCGGTTGGCAACGCGAGACCCTTGCCCGGCACGACCTTCACCTGGCGATCGATGATCCGGCGGAAGTTCAACACCTGATCGTCGGCGAAGTATTCCACCATCTCACCGTTCGGCATCGCCGCTACCAGATGCAGATGAAGGTCATGGAACCAATGCGGGCACATATTGACCCCGTAGCAATCAGCCATTGCCGCAATCTTCTTGAATTCGGTAACGCCGCCACACACCGCAGCATCCGTTTGCAGAATCGCTGCGCCACCCTTGTCGAGCAATTCCTTGAACCGCCAGCGCCCCGCCTCGATCTCGCCGGTCGCCACATTGATGTTGATGCGCCCGGCCAGCTTGGCGTGATTGTCGATCTGGTCGGGGCTGAACGGCTCCTCGATCCAGTAGGGATCATAGTCGGCAAAACGCTCGCAATAACGCAGCGCTGTCGGGACGTCGCTCCACGCGTTATTGGCGTCAAGCAGCAGCAACGCATCGGGCCCGATGGCCTTGCGCGCGGCGGCAACACGCTTCTCTTCGCCCGCCGGGTCTTCGCGCCCGACCTTCATTTTCACGCCTTGCAGGCCAAGCGCCAGATACGAAGCCATTTCCTCGCCCAGCATCTCCGGCGTCTTGCCGTCGAGATAGTAGCCGCCGCTGCCATAGGCCGGGACCGGCTCACGCTTTGCGGCGCCGAGATAGCGATACAACGGAAGCTTCGCTGCCTGCGCATTCACATCCCACAGCGCGATGTCGAGGATGCTCAGAGCGCGCATCACGGAGCCGGTTCGCCCGTGCAGCAGCACTTCCTGATAAAGCTCCTTCCAGAGCAGTTCGACTTCCGTGGATTCCTTGCCGATCAGATGCGGCGCCAGCAATTCGCGGACCGCCAGTGTGACCACCTTGCCGCCAAAATTTCCGGCGTAGCAATGACCGATGCCTTCCAGCCCGTCCTCGGTACGGACTTTGACCAGAGCATAGTCCCGCGCCAGAACCTGGCGGTTGGCGAACGCGGTTGGACGATCCAGCGGGACACGGACGGTACGTGCCACGACGGAAACAATACGAGCCATATTTTCACTCCCACTTCATTTTGTTGGCGGCAATCAGTTTGCGCGCGGGTCTTCAATCAAAAAGTCGAAATCGCAACCCTCATCGGCCTGCAGAACCGTATCGACGTAGAGCCTGGCATAGCCTCGCTTCGGAGCAGTCCCAGCCGGTGCCAGAGCATTGGCGCGGCGCTCCAGTTCAGCCGCATTGACCAGCAGCTCGATATTGCGGTTCGGAACGTCGAGCCGGATCATGTCGCCGCTTTGAACCAGCGCGAGCGGCCCGCCGATTGCGGATTCCGGTGTGATATGCAGCACGATGGTCCCGAATGCGGTGCCGCTCATGCGTGCGTCCGAAATACGCACCATGTCCTTCACACCGGCGCGCGCGAGTTTTTTCGGGATCGGCAGATAGCCTGCCTCCGGCATGCCGGGCGCCCCCTTCGGGCCGGCGTTGCGCAGGACCAGAACATCTTCAGCCCCGACATCGAGATCCGGAGAGTCGACGCGCTCGGTCATGTCCTGCACCGAGTCGAACACCACGGCGCGGCCGGTATGAACCATCAATTCCTTGCTCGCAGCCGACTGCTTGATCACGGCCCCGCGCGGCGCAAGGTTGCCCCGCAGAACCGCAATCGCTCCTTGAGCCTTGAGTGGCTTGTCGCGGGTGCGAATGACGTCCTGATTCGGCACGTCCTCGGCTCGATCGATCACATCGCCGATCGTACCGCCACCGATCACCGGCGCATCGAGCTTGAGCAGATCGCGCAATTCACGCATCAGCCGAGGCAGACCGCCCGCATGATGGAAATGCTCCATGTAATGCTGGCCCGATGGCTTCAGATTCACCAGCACCGGCACATCGCGGCCAAGCCGATCAAACACATCGAGGCCGAACTTGATTCCGGCGCGACCGGCGATGGCAGCCAGATGCACGACACCATTGGTCGAACCCCCGATCGATTGCAGCACAACCATCGCGTTGTGGATCGAATCCTCCGTGACCAGCGCACTCGGGCGGGGTGTATCGGACACCGCCATTTCGGCGGCACGGCGGCCAGTCGCCTCCGCCAGCCGCCGTCGTTCCGCATGTGTCGCCGGAACAGCGGCCGTGTACGGCAGCGACAACCCCATCGCTTCGGTGATGCAGGCCATGGTGCTGGCCGTGCCCATCACCATGCAGGTGCCGACCGACGGCGCAAGACGCGCGTTGATGATTTCGATCTCGTCACTGTCAATGACGCCCGCCCGGTGGCTGCCCCACATCCGGCGGCAGTCAGTGCAGGCACCCAGCACTTCGCCGCGATGATGACCGACCACCATCGGGCCGACCGGCAGCACGATCGCCGGCAGATCGGCGGATACTGTTGCCATGATCTGCGCGGGCAGCGTCTTGTCGCAGCCACCAATGACAATCACCGAATCCATCGGCTGTGCACGGATCATCTCCTCGGTGTCCATCGCCATCAGATTTCGCAAAAACATCGAAGTCGGATGCGCGAAGCTCTCGTGAATGGTGACGGTCGGAAACACCATCGGCAAACCACCAGCGAGCATCACTCCGCGCTTCGCTGCCTCGATCAAATCCGGCACATTGCCGTGGCAGGGATTGAAGTCGCTATAGGTGTTGGTGATACCGACGATCGGACGATCAAGCGCGTCATCGGAATAACCCATCGCCTTGATGAAGACTTTCCGCAGAAATAGCGAAAACTCCTGATCGCCGTAACTGGTCAGTCCCTTGCGCATACCGCGAGTCATGACGATGAGCCTTTTCCAGTGTTCCGATTACAGATCCGCGCGCGGATCGCGCTTCGCCAGGCGTGACAGCAGATAATCGATCTCTGCCTTCGCGGCAGCGGTCAGTGAGCTTCCAGGTTTGCGTTGTGCATCGGAAGCAATCGCACCGCGCCTCTGCAGCACATATTTGCGTGTCGCGAGGCCAACACCCTGTTGCTGCTCGTACCGGACCAGTGGCAGATGCGCGTCGAACAGATCGTGCGCCTCGTCACGCTTTCCGTTCCGCTGAAGATTCACGACATCGACCAGCATGTCCGGAAAGGCATAACCGGTCATTGCACCGTCCGCGCCACGCTCCATTTCAAAATCCAGAAAGAGACCACCGTTACCACACAGGATGGAAATCGGACGCATCGAGCCGTCTTTCTGGAAGCCGCGTACGGCGCTGATCTTTTCAAGACCCGGCCAGTCTTCATGCTTGAGCATCACGCAGGACGAATGGTTCTGCACGATCTGTCGGATCACCTTTGGCGCCATCACGACGCTCAGTGTCAGAGGATAATCCTGCAGAACCCATGGAATGTCGCCGCCGATGGCTTCCACCGCCTGGGCAAAATAGCTCGTGATCTGATCATCGGTGCGCAGGCTCGGCACCGGCGCAATCATCACCCCCGCTGCTCCCGCATCCATCGATGCTCGCGCCAGCGCACGCATGGCCGCAAAGCCCGGCGCGGAAACGCCGACCACGACCGGCACCTTGCCTGCGCGTTTGACGACGCGGTTGACGACTGTAAGCGACTCCTCCGGCTCGAGCTTGGGCGCTTCGCCCATGATGCCAAGGATCGTCATACCGGTGACACCGCACTTCAGATAGAAATCCGTCATGCGATCAATGGAGTCGACATCCAGCCGGCCATCGGGATGAAACGGCGTGGCGGCAATCGTATAGACGCCGGAAGCCTGTGCATTCAAAGCCATTGATCTCACACCTTCTTGCTTGCTTCGTAGCGCGCCTTGTTCGCATCATTCGGCGGATAGAGGCCGGGCAGCGGCGTGCCCTTCTCCACTTCGGACATGATCCATGCTTCCAACCGCTCCTGCTCGGGGGCGGCAGCGACCACTTCGTCCACGAGATCCGCCGGAATCAGAACCGCACCGTCATCGTCGATCACGATGACGTCGTTTGGAAACACAGCAACACCACCGCAGGCGATCGGCTCCTGCCAACTCACGAATGTGAGGCCCGTAACGGATGCCGGCGCCGCCGCACCCTGACACCAGATCGGCAAACCTGTGGTCAGCACACCGGCGACATCACGCATCACGCCGTCGGTCACGAGCGCCGCGACCTTGCGCCTGGCCATGCGTGCACAAAGGATGTCGCCGAAGATACCTGCGTCCGTGACACCCATCGCATCGGCAACCGTGATGCAACCTTCCGGCATGGCTTCGATGGCTGCGCGGGTGGAGATCGGCGCCCCCCACGAAGCCGGCGTCGCCAGATCTTCGCGAGCGGGCACGAAACGCAAGGTGAAGGCGCGGCCGACGACGCGCTTCTGGCCAGGCTTCAGCGGACGCGAGCCGCGAATCCAGACATTGCGCAGGCCTTTCTTCAGCAGGATTGTTGTAATTGTCGCATTGGCTACTTTCGACAAAACGTCGATGATTTTCTGATCCAGCGGCAATGTGGCGGGAAAATTCTTGGGGTCCATCATTGGAAATGGTCCTTCTAGATGCTGGTGATAAGGCCGCCATCCACACGGATGATCGAGCCGTTCAGGTAAGAGGCACGCGCAGAGGCGAGAAACGCCACCACGTCGGCATATTCTTCGGGCTTGCCGTAACGGCCGGCCGGGATCGACGCCGTGCTCTCGGCCGAGATCTGTTCGACAGAGCGGCCTTCGCGTTTGGCCTTGGCCTCATCGAGAAACTTGATCCGGTCGGTGGCGATGCGGCCGGGCAGAATGATGTTGGCAGTAATGCCGTCCTTGCCGACTTCGCGCGCAAGCGTTTTCGACCAGCCGACCAGCGACAGACGCAGCGCATTCGAAATTCCGAGATTGGGGATCGGCGAGATCACGCCGGATGACGTGCTGGTGATGATGCGACCCCACTTCCTTTGCCGCATGGCCGGGAGTGCCCGGTCGGTAATTGCGATCACCGACAGCACCATCTGCTGAAAGCTTTTCATCCACAGAGCCGGGTCCTGGCCCGCAGCAGGTGTTGGCGGCGGCCCGCCGGTATTGTTCACCAGAATATCCACTGCGCCAAAGGCAGCTTCGATCTTTGCGACATTGCCGTCGATGACCGACAAATCGGCGAGGTCCCATGGCAAGGCCAAACCCTTGCCTCCGGAGAGCGAAGAAACCGTCTTTTCAACCGCCGCCGGATTAATATCGCCGACCGCGACATTGACGCCCTCGGCCGCAAGTTGCCGCGCAATCGCGCTGCCAAGCCCGCCGCCGCCACCGAGAACCAGTGCCGTCTTTCCCTCAAGACCGAAATCCATCTTCAACTACTCCGAATTCTTCTGGCTGACCTTCAGCCAGGGTGTTTCCTGGATCGGTGTCACCGGGCCTTTCCCGGAGAACCACGATCGCAAATTATCGACAACAAGGTTGCCCATGATCGTACGGGTGTAATGCGTGCCCGAACCGACATGCGGTACCATCACAACATTCGGCAATACCAGCAGAGACTGCGGCACATTCGGCTCATCTGCGAAAACATCGAGTCCGGCGCCGTGGATCACGCCCGTGTGTAAGGCTTCGGCCAGCGCATCCTGATCAACCACCGAGCCTCGTGCCACGTTAATCAAAATTCCGCGCGACCCAAGCGCTGCGAGGACTTCGGCATTGATCATATGCCGGGTGGGTGCGCCGCCTGGCACGATCGCAACCAGCGTATCGACGTCAGCCGCCATGGCTTTCAAGTCGGAATAGTATTTATAGGCAATGCCCGCCTGCCGTTTACGCGAGTGATAGACAATCGGCACATCGAATGCGGCGATGCGCTTGGCGATGGCCTGCCCGATGCGTCCCATTCCAACGAAGCCAATAGTGCGATCGCGCAGCGTCTGTGTCAGCGGGTAAGCCCCCCGCAGCCATTTGCCGTCGCGAAGAAACCGATCGGCCTGCGGCAATTCGCGAATTGTGGAGAGAAGGAGGCCGACGGTGAAGTCCGCCATTTCTTCATTGAGCACATCAGGCGTGTTGGTAACGACGATGCCGCGTGCTATCGCCGCCGCCAAATCGATCGAATCATAGCCAACGCCGAAATTTGCGATAATCTCCAGCTTCGGCAAACGGGCGATCAACGCGGCGTCGGTCTTTTGCCGGCCACGCGTGGCGATGCCCCGGATACGATCCCCAAATGCAGCGGCGATATTCGCAACCCCGTTCGGCCCGGCTTGATGCACAACAAAATCCTGCGCCAGGGCAGCGTCAACCGCAGGCATCATCTCGCCCATGCTGAGAACATGAATTTGATCCTGCATCTGTGTCTTTCAATGCTGCAGGATTTTGGAGAGAAATTGCTGAGCACGATCGCTTCGCGGAGTGCCAAAAAACTCCTCTTTTGCGGCATCCTCGACGATCTTGCCTTGATCCATGAACACGACACGGTTGGCAACGCGGCGCGCAAAGCCCATTTCGTGCGTGACCACCGCCATGGTCATGCCCTCCTGCGCCAGCGACACCATCACGTCAAGAACCTCGTTAATCATCTCCGGATCGAGCGCCGAAGTCGGCTCGTCGAACAGCATCGCTACAGGGTCCATCGCCAGCGCACGTGCAATCGCCACGCGCTGTTGTTGACCACCCGACAATTGCGCGGGAAACTTTTCAGCCTGCGCCTTCAATCCCATGCGGAGGAGAAGCTTTTCCGCACGGGCTTCGGCTTCGGCACGGCGGCGATTAAGGATCTTGATCTGCGGAAGAGCGATGTTTTTCAGCACACTCATGTGCGGAAACAGTTCAAAATTCTGGAACACCATCCCGATCCGGGAGCGCAGTTTCGGCAGATCGGTGCCCTTGGCACCGACAGAAATGCCGTCAAAGAAGATCTCGCCTTTCTGAAAAGCCTCGAGACCGTTCATGCATTTTATCAGCGTACTCTTGCCTGACCCCGACGGGCCGCAGATGACAACAACCTCACCCTTGCTGATCGTCAACGAACAATCATCCAGCACGCCAAAGTTGCCGTACCATTTGCTGACCTGACGCACCTCGATCATAGCGCGTACCTCCGCTGCAGCCTGCTCACCAGATGCGAAGCGATGAAGCAAATGACGAGGTAAGTCACCGCCGCCAGAGAATAGAATTCGATCGGTCTATTGGTGCTATTGGCGACAACATCGGCCGTGGTGAGAAAATCACGCACTCCGACAACATAGACGATGGAAGTATCCTGAAACATGATGATCGCTTGCGTCAGCAGGACCGGCACCATGTTCCGCAATGCTTGCGGCAGCACGACATAGCGCATGACCCTCAAATATGAAAACCCCATGGCAAGACCTGCCTGCACCTGCCCGCGCTTGACGCTGGAAATGCCCGCACGAATGATCTCGCAATAGTACGCAGCCTCGAACAGGATAAACGCGATCAGCACCGATGCATAAGCATCGATCGGATGCCCGACAATCTTCGGCGTGAGCACATAGAACCAGAAAATTACCAAGATCAGCGGCAGCGACCGCAAGAAGTTGACGTACCCACCAGCCAGCGCCGAGACGATCCAGATGCTGGACATGCGCATCAGGGCCAGGAACGCGCCGATGATCATGCCACCGATGATGGCGATAAAGGTCAACTCGAAGCTGACAAACAACCCCTGAAGCAGGAGATCCCTGTATTGAAACAGGACGCTGAAGTCGAAATTCATCAGGCGCCTCCCAGCGAGGCGGTACCGACGATTCGTGTCCTGCGCTCAAGAAAACGCATCAACATAATGACGCAGAGCGTGACGCAGGAGTACAACACCGTGACTGCGGCATACGCTTCAAACGACTGAAACGTGTATTCGTCGATCTGACGCGCTGTTGCAGTCAGTTCCATCACACCGATCGTCAGCGCCAACGACGAGTTCTTGAATACCCCAAGAAAGTCGTTGGTCAGCGATGGAATGACGGTGCGGTAACCGATCGGCAGCAAAACGTACCGATAGGTCTGAATACGGGTGAACCCCATCGCCAAGGCAGCCGATTGCTGACCGCTGGGGATGGATTGAATCCCCGAGCGAACCTGCTCGGCCACACGGGACGCCGTGTAGAGCCCAAGCCCCAGCACTGATGTCCAGAATTGCGGGTCCGGCATGCCGCGCTTGACGTAGCGCTGCGCGTCAGCCGGCAAGAATTCAGGAATAACGAAGTACCAGAGAAAGATCTGCGCCAGCAGTGGAATATTACGGAAGACCTCCACATAGATCGTGCCAATCAAACGGAGCGCCTTGTTATTAAGTGTACGCATAACCCCAATGATCGAACCGAGGGCGAAGGCGATCACCCACGCATAGATCGCAAGTAAGCAGGTCGTGATAAAGCCGGAGACAATCCAACCGGCATAGGGGTCGCGAAACAGCAATCCCCAGTCCCAGGAATAGTTCATCCCCGCCTCTCCCGACCTGCTAGTAGGCTATTCAGAACGACTCATTCTGCGAATGCATTCAGACGAAAAGCATTCTTCAGATCTTCGTTCATCGGGAGATCGATGTTGGTCGGGCCGGGCTCGAACCACTTCTTGTAGATCTGAAAAATCTCGCCCGACGTATACAGGTTCGACATGACCCGGAGACCCAGTGCACGAAACGCGGTGTCGTTCTTCGGGATCATGACAGTGAATGGATCGTATGAATAAAACGGCCCGACGATTTTAAAATCGCTCGGATTTTTGGCCATGCTGCGGATACCGTACAGCACGACGTCGTTAGACGTGTAGGCGTCCGCGCGCCCCTGCTCCATGTTGAGCAATGCCTGCGGATGATCTTTCACCTTCACGACGTTGACATGCAGGTTCTTCTTTTTGATCTCCGCCAAGGCGGCTTTTTCGTTGGTCGTGCCGGCCAGCGCCAACAAGGTCTTGCCTTCGAGATCCTCGATCTTGTTGATCGGAGAATCCTTCCGCACCATCAATTTCGTGCCGGTGATGAAGTAAGGCGTCAGAAACTCGACCTGCTTCATGCGACCCGTTGTGATCGTGGTCGAAGCACATTCCGCATTCGCGGTGCCATTGGCAATCACCGGAACGCGGGTCTGCGGGGTGATCGTGACGTATTTTACGTCGAGTTTGTCGAGCTTGTATTCCTTCTTGATCTCATCGGCGATCTTCAAACAGATGTCGATGCCATAACCTTGTGGCTTACCACTCGCATCGATGAACGAGAACGGAACCGACTCCTCACGGTATGCAATCGTGAACGTCTTGTTGGCGACGATTTTTTCCAGCGAACTGGACTGGGCAGATGCGGGCTGCGATGCAATCGAAAAAATTGCGATGAAACCCGCGATAACGGTGGCGCGCTGCAACATGATTCCTCCCTGGGAATGTGAACCCGCAAGCTGTTGACCGGCTTGTCGTGTTTTCTTGAAGCTGCATAGTTTGCCTATACAGCTTTAGGCCGCACGGATCGCTCCGATGCGTCGCTGGTGAAGCTAAAGTCGACTCCGCTCGACTGTCAACAAAATTATTGATAATCAAATTGCTGTGCATTAGGCCTCTGTATAGAATGCCGCTCCAGCAATACGGCCACAACGAATGACATCGCAATCCGCCATGCCGCGCCCCGCAACCAAATCGGAGGGTTTACCGAGGAAGACTGGATCGCCGGCAGCCGGCGTGGTGGAAAGCATCGAGGAAGACATCGTGCTCGGGCGCCTGCACCCGCGTGAACGTCTTATCGAAGATGAACTGATGGAGCGGTTCGGCGCCAAACGCCATGTTATCCGTCAGGCCTTGTTGGATCTCGAACGGATTGGTGTTGTCGAACGCGTTCCGAACCGCGGAGCACAGGTGCGCTCTTACTCAGCCCTTGCAGTCAAGCATTTATATGAAATGCGCGATATGCTGGAGACGACAGCAGCCAATCTCATCCCCTTGCCTCTCTCCGCGGGCGCGTTGGATGAACTTCGCGAAATTCAGGCCAAGCATAATGATGCTGTCCGCAAGGGTGACCTGAGGCGCGTGTTTCGAGAAAACATCAATTTCCACTGGGTATTATTCGCCAATTGCGGCAATCCGTATCTCACGGCAGCTATCAACGATTTCTCACACCGCGCGCACGTGATCCGGTTTCACTCGATTAATCAGCGCCGGTATATGCTGCGGGCTCGCGACGAGCATCGTGCGATAATTGCGGCGATCGAGGCATGCGATCGGCCGGCATTGATCGAACTGTGCCACAAGCATCTCATTCCATCCAAGGAAGCTTATCTGAAACTATTACCGCGCGACTGAGGTATTACGCGGGATTCGCAAACAGCGTTCGCCGCCCCCGGAATGGTCAGGAAGGAAATCGTGGCTGGCGCGAAGGACAAGGTACCGGCCGCTACCGCCTTGCCTGTCATGGTCGGAAATTCGTCGTTAGCACCGAGCGAGAGAACATGGCCGTTTAGCCTGACGTGTCCGTCTTCCAGATCAGCGGCGTCAAGCGTGTAACGTTCAGATGGCTGCGGCAATGAAAGCTGGCGTTCCTTCTGACGGTCATTATTGATGACCAACAAGGCAACGCCGCCGGGCGAGCCGCGCTGGCAATGCGCGTAGACATGCAGGCCCTCCTGGATCGGAACGCCGGCATCGAGAACTGTGGTTCCCATGAAGCGGCGCCAGAGAAGAGCACCCCAGTAATTCGGCCTGGGCTCGAAGGTGTTTTCATCCAAAAGCCCGTAATCGCTGGCAGCCAGCGTATTATGGAAGACGACGGCCACATCCTGGCGGGCGAGCCGACCGAGTTGATCGAGATAGCGGAAGGTATCCAGGAAGGTGCTGGCCCATGGATTGCCGCCGCAGGCCGCATCCGCCGTTTCAGTGTTCCAGAACGGCTTACCGGGCATGGCCTCATCGCGCACGCGACGATAATAAGCGAGCGTCTGGTCGGTGCGGCCCAGCCAGTCTTCGGACAGCGCCTGGTCGGCGCTGGTCTGGTGTCCCATGGCCGCGCATCGCTGCGACACAGCGCCATAATGGTGATAGGAGAATGCGTCAGCATCTCCCGTATAGGCAGCAAGATCAGCTGCGTGGAGCACCTTCTGATCACCATATCCGCCCATGGCCACAGCCCAGTCGGCATCGGCTTCTCCAACGGAGCCAGGAGCGAGGAGCTTAGTGTCAGGATATTCCTTCCGCATAAACGCATCGAATATCCGGAAGTCACGCCCGAATGCCGCAGCATTGTAATCCTTCGGAGCGCCGCCCATCGAGGCCAGCGTAGGCTCGTTGAAATACTCGGCGGCGGCAATCGTCCCACCGTGGGCCTTGGTGAAGGCGAGCCAGCGCTGCGCCTGGTCAGTCCGCCAAACCTCATCCGGCCCGCGCGTCCCTAACGAGTTCGGCATCGACGTGACGATGGGTGCGTCCACAGCCTTGGAAAAATCGATCGCGCCCAGCCACTGCTGGCGCGTGAGTACGCCACCGTAGCCGGGGGGCGGGTCCTCGGGTGGCGTATCGGTATCAGCGAAATAGGTTGTGTTGGCCCACGTTCCACTGATCCGCACATACGCCGGGCCAAGTGCTCGTGCCAATGTGCGTAACCGCCGGTTGGTCAGATCGATCGGCGGCCGATACTGATAAAGACTTCCACTCATTCCCGCCGGGACGTCGCCACCCTGTGTCGCGGCTGCCGCTGGGCTGGCGGGCTTCGCGCGCATGGCCGCGATATCCTTGTATGGTTTCCAGAAGCGGCCGCCGGTCACTTCCAGCATCTCGACGTTATAGGACTGATAACGCTCGTCGACGACACCAACCCTCGGCATGTCCGCCGGTGCAAGCGAAAGCCCGTCGGCCAGCGCGCCAGAGTCTGCGGGGGTGAACAGAATCGACGCCATACCAAGGCTCACGCTGACCACAACGCCACGGATGCCGTACATGCGAACCTCTCCTCGCTCTGCAAGCGCGCCGCACGAATCCCGGCTGACGACACCGTGCATACGACCTCTTTGCCAGACTGGGCTGACATGATCGGAAACGGCTTTCGTTTTCAGATCTCTTTTAAATGCTCGACTCGCGGAGCATGAATGATCGGGCATGGCTCAATTGTGACAAAGCTGCTGGAGAATTGAGCTCAGACTATGTTCACCCTCGCCTCGAGCAGGTCGATTTGCCTGATCAACCTGCGCGCCGCCTCGTCTGAAATCTTGAGAGCACGGGCAAGTTCGTTGATTTTGCCACGCTCGGCCCGGAGGCCGGCCAGCCGAAGCTGACGCTCGATGAGGTTGGTTGTGCGCAACTGGTCGCGTTCCTCGCCGGACTTTGACAGATTGTCGATGCGCTGACGATAACCATCCATGATCCGCGCTCCCGCGTCGACATACAGATCGGTATCGGAGCCGTCTTTTCCCATGTCATGCTGGGCTTTCTCGATCGCCTTGATCGCGGCTTCCGCAGCCGCGACTAGGACGTTGTCCTCCTCCTTCTGATGCGAAGGCTCGGGGGGAAATTCCAGACCCTTGAGAAGGTAGGGAAGACTTGCACTGGCGGCGATGAGGGAAAATATAATGACGCCCATGGCGAGGAAAATGGCAAGATCACGCGCCGGAAACGGAGATCCATCATTCATGGTGAGCGGCAACGTCAAAACGCCTGCCAGTGTAACGGCGCCCCGCACGCCAGCGAGTGATGTAACCGCGATGAGACGCCAGCTCGGCATCGCGATCGTCTGACCGGATCGCCTGACGCGTGCGAGCGTCAAGCGCAGAGAAGCCCATGTCCAGAGAAACCTCAACGCGGCGAGCGCGGCGTTGATGGCCAGGACATACACTATCAGCCACACCGGTTGATGATGACCGGTGCTTCGTACCACCTCTACCGCACCGGCGCCTATCGTCGGCAATTGCTCGCCAAGCAATACGAAAATAATGCCGTTGGCCGCAAACTGTACAGTGTCCCATACCGCGCTTCGGCGAACGCGGGTAACGGCGAGGGTGGCGCCTCTCATCTCCGCATAGCTCATCGTTATGCCTGCGGCGACCGCTGCGAGAATTCCCGAGCAATGAAGATGCTCGGCCAGAAGATAGGCGGCAAAGGGAGTGAGAAGGCTGATTAAAATCTGCGAGCCGGTTTCCTCACCGAGACGGCGTGAAACCCAGGATGTTGTCCACGTCACGACCAGGGTCACCGCAGTTCCAATGAATACCCCCCCTATCGCCACCCACAGAAACGTTTGGAAGGCACTTAACAGCGAGAAGGCTCCGGTCAGGGCCGCGACTACGGCAAAGCGCATACAGACAAGGCCTGACGCGTCGTTAAGAAGGGATTCACCTTCCAGGATGTGCATCAGTCTTTTAGGTATCGGGACCCTTGAAGAGATGGCGGACACCGCGATCGGATCGGTTGGAGAGACGATGGCCGCCAGCGCGAATGCGACCGCAAGCGGCATGGAAGGGATCAGCCAATTGACGAAGAGGCCGACACCAACAACCGTGAATACGACAAGACCAAGTGCGAGTTGCAGGATCGTGCTCTTGTCCCTGAACAGGCCATCCTTCGGGATACGCCAGCCATCGAGGAACAGGAGCGGCGGTAGGAACAACAGGAAAAATATATCAGGCCGAAGTTGAACCCCAACACCAGCAACGGAAGCAATAACAGCTCCAAGCGCAATCTGGACCAACGGAAGCGGTATCATAATCGGCAAGATGCGTGAGAGAATACCACTAACGACCACGGCGAGCAGCAAAAGCAAAACTACCGATATGGTCTCCATCACCGACTACCTCTCGCGTCTATTTCAAACACATAGATAGCTCGCAGCTCGGTGGAGGCTCAACTCAAGGAAAGACAAAAACAACGAATATCAACGCTTCCACTCGCGAAGCACAATAGCGTCCTTGCACCACGCCGTGGCAATCAAGGGATGAAACGCTCTGAAATCCAAAGTGGTTCTCGTGGATTGATGGTCTGAAGCCGCCGACTCATCGTTCCCAAAAGCCATCACAATTGGAGTGGCGCAGGTTCAACCATCATTTCGTCGATATAGCACCAGCCCCAATCCTCTCCCGGCTCCATGCTCTGCATGATCGGGTGACCCGTATGGTGGAAGTGCTTGGTGGCATGTTTGCCGGGCGACTCGTCACAACAGCCTACGTGACCGCAGATAAGGCAAAGGCGGAGATGAACCCACCGCCCTCCTGTCCTGAGACACTCTTCGCATCCATCCGGGGTGCGCGGTTGCACATTATGAACCTGTTCAAAATGCGAGCAAATAAACGTCATCAGGAACTCCTCTTTGCTGGCGGCCTCGGAACGACCGTATTCGGTGCGGCCCTGGAGGAGGATGCCAGATAGCGATGAACTGCCTGGATAGCGACAGAGCCTTCGCCGACAGCCGACGCCACGCGTTTCACTGAGCCGCTTCGAACGTCACCCACGGCAAAAATATCTGGATAGCTTGTTGCAAATGGACTGCCATTCTCCTCGTCGGTGCACACAAATCCCTTATCATCAAGAGCAACGGATCCCTTTAGCCATTCTGTACAAGGATCAGCGCCGATCATAACGAACACTCCACCGGCGGCGACGGTCTTCAGTTCACCGGTCACACGGTTGATGATCGTGATTTTCTCAAGCGCTTCGTCTCCATGAAGTTCGGTAACTTCTGTATTGAGATAAATCTCCACGTTTGACGTGTGTTCGAGCCGATCGACCAGATATTCCGACATCTTGATCCTGAGACCCGAATTACGGCAAAGAAGCCGAACGCTTCGCGCGTAACGAGACAAAAACATAGCCGCCTGCCCGGCCGAATTGGCGCCGCCAATGACGGCAACCTCCTCTCCCCGACAGCGTCTTGCCTCGAGATCCGTTGCGGCATGATAAATGCTGCTCGCAAAGTTATCTTGCCGGTCTAGTGCGAGGCGCCGATAACGTGCGCCGGTCGCAATTACGACACTTCGTCCGACAAGAAAATCCCTGTCATCGAGCTGGACTGCATATCCGCTTTCTCGGCTTTTCAACGCAGTGGCGCGGCGTGGAACAGTGATACGCGCACCAAACTTCAACGCCTGAACCTCTGCGCGAAAGGCAAGATCGCCACCCGAAATGCCGGCCGGAAAACCGACATAGTTTTCGATCCGCGACGAAGTCCCCGCCTGGCCGCCAATTGCGGTATCATCGACAACAACTGTTGAGAGTCCTTCTGATGCTCCATAGACGGCGGCGGCAAGGCCGGCTGGTCCTGACCCGACAACGATCAGATCACAGATATTGTCAGCCTTGAACCCAAGGTCGAGGCCGATGGCCTGCGCAAGTTGCTGTGGCGTTGGGTGAGCAAGCACGCGCTGCTTGCCGAGAACCACCCGAAATGCAGCGCCGGTGGGCGCGCCGCAACTAGCGATACTCGATGCCTCATTGGGATTGCTTGAGTTGAGCCACCGGTAGGGAATGCGATTGCGTTCAGCAAATTCCAGAAGATGAAGCACATCGCTGTCATCCTCGCGCCCAATGATGGTGAGTGATGCCAGAACGCAGTGCATCAAAATCTGCCGGCGCGCGGCGAAGGCCGTGACGAGAATGTCGCTCAGTTCGGGGATGTTCGCGATGATCTCCTGAACCTTCGCAGGCGGCACGAACAAGACAGAGCCAGGTTCGACGACCTCACAAGCAACAAAGGCGCGCTGACCTGTCAGGATGCCAAGTTCGCCGTTGAACTCACCCGGACCACTTGTCCGGATCACTTCGTCGTCGTTCGCACGGTCGACAATTCTCGTCCGCCCTTCGAGCACAACGAATAATCCGGGGACATCATCACCGATCTCGATCAGAACTTCATCGGCATGGGTGCTGCGCGCCGTCCCGAATGGACGCAGGATGGCGATCTGTGCAACATCAAGCACTGGAAAGGCTTGTTGATCCGAAGGTGCGATCGACTTTATCATGACGTTTTTCCGATCAGCCAAAGCAGAGTGAGCAGGGTGAAATCGGAGTGTACCGGGAGAAGCCGGACCTGGAGGCGAACGCGTCAGGCTTGGCCTTCGATCGAATGTCCAGGAAAATGGCGACGGCGTGATGCCATGGCTTCATCGATCCACTGCAACAACGCATTTTCCGGCCGGGCACCAGCTGTTCGGGCAATGGTCTTCCCCTTCTCGACAAGGACAAGACTGGGAATGCTTTGAATGGCGAACCGCGCGGCCAACGCCTGCTCTGCCTCGGTGTCGATTTTTCCCAAACGCAATTGCGGCTCGACCTTTGCTGCAGTTGCTGCAAAGCCGGGGGCCATCTGGCGACAAGGCCCGCACCATCCGGCCCAGAAGTCGATCAACAGAGGGATGTCGCTTGATGACGCGTGTTTCTCAAAATTCCTGGCATTCAGTTCGACTGGCTGTCCCTGGAACAATGCAGCACCACATTTGCCACAGCGTCCACCATCCGCCAGTTTCGCGGCTGGCAGACGATTGAGCGTCGCGCATGTCGGACACGCAATAACAAGACGATGATCATCGGTCATGGGCTATCCTTTCGCTGACACTTTCTTCCAAATGTTTGCCGGACGGGTATGGCGAGGCTCGGACCGTGGCCACTTCTCAATGAACTCGAACAAGCCAGGAGAATCGGCAACCTCAGCCTGGCCGGTAACATGGCTCGCATCATGATCTGCTCCACCGGCCACTGTCGCGTTGACCCGGTTGCAGATTAACGCCGGACGGCCTGCAATTTTCGTCGCTCGTTCTGATCACTGTATTTTGATAGGGCAAGATGACAGCAACGAACCACGCGCGACTGACAAAGCCAGACAGTTCGGCATGGAGCCCATTTCGGCACACCGTATACAGGCGCCTGTGGATCGCTTCGGTCATCGCCAACACAGGAGGCTGGATCTACAGCGCAGCGGCGGCCTGGATGATGACAAGCTTCCACGCGGGCCCCCTGCTCGTCTCGCTCGTGCAAGTCGCAACCAGCCTGCCAATGTTTCTTTTTGCTTTGCCAGCCGGCGCGCTGGCAGACATCATCAACCAGCGGCACTTCATTCTGACCCTTGAAATCCTGACCGCCGGAATCGCCGGGCTCTTTGCAATCCTTGCCTCGGCCGGCTGGGTCGCGCCCTCGACGCTGCTTCTGTTCACATTCGCAATCGGAATTGTGGAAGCCCTGGAAGCCCCCTCCTGGCAATCGATCGTACCGCAGCTCGTGCCGAAACAAGAACTTGGCCCGGCGATTGCGGCCAACAGCGTTGGCATCAATATCAGTCGTGCCATTGGTCCAGCGTTGGCCGGCATTATCATCGCGGGGTTCGGCATCGCCGCGCCGTTCTGGCTCGTCGCTGTCAGTAATTTCGGCGTGATTGGCGTTTTCTGGTGGTGGAAGCCTTCCCGCCCGCGCAAGCAATCATTTCCCTCAGAACGGGTCATCAGCGCCATTCGTATTGGTTTCCGCTATACACGGAATAACCGCCTTCTGCGCGCCACGCTGGCACGCGCTGTCGGCTTTTTCCTGTTCGCCAGCACTTACTGGGCCCTCCTTCCGTTGCTCGCTCGCAATCAGATTGGTGGCGGTCCCGAGCTTTACGGCAGTCTGCTAGGTGCGATCGGCGCCGGTGCGGTGGGCGGCGCGCTGGTCTTGCCCCGGCTGAAAGCAAAGATCGGCGCCAACCACCTGGTCACACTCGGCGAGGTCGGCACCGCAATTGCGCTGGTGCTGTTTGGATTCGCGCGCGAGCCGATCATGGCGGTATTTGCATGCCTCCTTGCTGGGCTTTGCTGGATCGCCGTGCTCGCAAGCCTCAACGTCTCAGCGCAAAAGTCCCTGCCTGATTGGGTGAGAGGACGCGGGCTTGCAATGTATGTGGCGGTATTCTTTGGAACGATGACGCTCGGCAGCGCGATCTGGGGAGGACTCTCGGAAGTTATCGGTTTGTCCGGTACCCACTTCGCAGCGGCACTCGGCGCAATCGCCGCTGTCCCGCTGACATCTGGATGGAAACTGCATACTGACGCCAGCATTGACCTGACGCCGTCGATGCATTGGCCAGAACCTGTCGTGGTCGACGCCGTTGAGGATGACGCGGGTCCCGTGATGATAACCGTCGAGTATCGGGTCGACGGCAAACACCGCGACGCTTTTCTCCGGCGCATCGAGGATCTTTCCTACGAGCGAAAGCGGGACGGCGCCTATGCGTGGGGGATATTCCAGGACACAGCCGATGACGGCCGTTTTGTCGAAACGTTCTTTCTTGAATCTTGGGCAGAACATCTACGACAGCATCAGCGCGTCACAAAGGCTGATCGGCGGCTGGAACAGAGCGTTGAACAATATCTCAGTGAGCCGGCCAGAACCACACATTACATAGCAGCCAATCCGCATGGTGACGAATAAGTTGTCGATCTGCATCCGGAGCACCCATACCGCGAACCACCTGGATCGGAACGATCATCAGCCTTGTTGCGCTCGCGCGAACGCGCTCCTTGGTTGATCCGCGCTTTACCCGAGCGTGCCATGCACGCCGATATTTTCCTGATGTGATCTCAAAGTTACCGTGCGTCGTCCGAACCGAGGATCCATCCTCCATCTTCCAAACAAGAGAGCTTCAGCAAAGCTCACCTGACCGGCACTGGCCAGAACACACATTGCCGCAAACAAATGTCCATTTATCTCATCGCCTGTCTACGAACTTCCTCCGGATCAAACCAGGTATCACCGTTCTGCGATGGCCGTCGTGCGCGGCGCTGTACTGTCATCCGTGGTTTGCCTCAACCCACCTGGCGTAAGCCTGCATAAAGCCCTCCAGGAATTGCCGAGTGCTGTCATTGACGAGTTTGCCACTCCCATCGAATAATTTGTCGGCGCCGCCAATATAAGCCTCCGGTTGCGCCATCGCGGGAACGTTTAGAAAGACGAGCGACTGGCGCAAATGATGATTGGATCCGAACCCGCCGATGCCTCCTGGCGATGCAGTGACGATCGCGCCGGGCTTGCCGTTCCATGCGCTTTTGCCATATGGCCGCGACCCGACATCGATCGCGTTCTTGAGCGGTGCCGGCACTGAGCGATTATATTCAGGCGTAACGAAGAGAACTGCATCAGCAGCCCTGATACGTTCGCGAAACGCTGTCCATTCGGCAGGCGGATTGTCGTCGGCGTCCTGGTTATAGATCGGCAACTGCCCAATCTCGACGATGGAGAGCTTCAGACCGGCAGGAGCCAATTCTCTGAGCGCGTTTGCTACTTTGCGATTGATCGAATCTTTTCTCAGGCTCCCGACGATCACGGCGACGTCTTTTGTTTTATCCATGGCTGCTTCCTGTTGCTGGCCGCATGCATGTTACGATCGGAAAGGCGGCCGGGATATTGATCTTTCCCGAGGCTGAGACAAGAGATGGCCCAAGTTGGCCTCCCCCTCGATATTGCAACAAACTTTTCCAACCGTCCATTGCAGCATTATACGGCGACGTGCGGCGCTCGCTGCAATTCTGTCATGACGGTCGCTTTCAATCATGCGCCCACCCAGCATTCCTTTCGAGCAGAGCAAGTCGTAACGGTCTCCCGGTGACAGCATCCAAGCTCGATTATTTCTGCATGTGACGCGCCATCAGTCAGCGCGCAGATCAATAATCCGTCATAACTGCTGCGTGCCGGAATCCTCTAAAGTGCGTGACGTTGAGAACCGGCAGCAGTATTCCTTCAAGGATAAGTTTGTTTACCCTGATGTAGATGGCATATCATCACCGCTATCGTCCTCCACATTCCAACTCGAGTCCCCATCGGCCTCAAGATACTAGCCGTCAGTGGCTCGCGGCCGGACCCTGAGCCAGACATAACCGGGAGGAGATCACCATGGCCGAAGATTCCGCATCCGTCGTCCTGTCGAATCTGGACAAACTGCTCCCGGATCTCGAGACACTCTATAAAGACGTTCACTCCCATCCAGAACTGTCGATGCAGGAGATTCGAACGGCGGGGATCGCCGCTGACAGGCTGCGAAGCGCCGGTTACGACGTGACGACCGGGGTCGGCAAGACAGGCGTGGTTGGCGTGCTCCGCAACGGTGAGGGGCCGACCGTTATGCTGCGCGCAGATATGGACGCGCTGCCGATCGCCGAGAACACTGGTCTTGATTACGCCAGCAAGGTTTCTGCGAAAGACGCGGAAGGAAATACCGTACCAGTTGGACATATGTGCGGCCATGACATGCATGTCGCATGGCTGGTAGGCGCGACCACATTGCTGTCGCAGAAGCGCGATGCGTGGAAAGGCACATTGATGGCCGTCTTCCAGCCCGGCGAAGAAACCGCACAAGGTGCTCAGGCCATGATCGATGACGGCCTGTTGCAGCGATTCCCGGTGCCTGAAATTGTGCTCGGCCAGCACGTCATGGTCGGCCCTGCCGGGGTCGTAGCCGGAAGTGCCGGACCCATCACGTCTGCCGCGGACAGCCTGCAAATCCGCCTGTTCGGGCGAGGTGCACATGGATCGATGCCTCAAGCAAGCATCGATCCCGTTGTGATGGCAGCGTCCGTGGTGCTGCGACTGCAGACCATCGTATCCCGCGAGATTGCGGCAACCGACGCAGCCGTGATCACTGTCGGCGTCTTGCAGGCTGGCACGAAAGAGAATGTCATCCCTGACGAAGCCATTATAAAGCTGAACGTGCGAACATTCGATGCCGGCGTACGCAAGCACGTGCTTGCAGCGATCGAACGGATCGTCAATGCCGAGGCTGAAGCATCCGGTGCACCGCGAAAGCCCGAGATCACGCCGCTCGATCGTTATCCCCTCAACGTGAACGACGAAACCGCGAGCAATCGCATTGCTGAAGCGTTTCGCCGCTACTTCTCACCTGAACGGGTCAAACACACCGGGCCTGCCCCGGCCAGTGAAGATTTTGGTTGCTTCGGCACCGCTTGGCAGGTGCCCTCGGTGTTCTGGTTCGTGGGCGGCAACGATCCTCAACTTTACGCCAAAGCCAAAGCTGCAGGTCAACTGAACCAGCTTCCGGTCAATCACAGCCCGAAATTTGCGCCTGTCCTGCATCCCACCCTGGAGACCGGCGTTGAGGCACTGGTTGTCGGGGCGCTGGCATGGCTTCGTTCGAGCTAGCGCCACGAACTCGTAGAGTTATATTGTTTGCAACCACGCGCTAAGACCTCCATATCCGTTTGATTTCCGGCGCATACCATTCTGGTTCGCCTCGCTAGTCCGCGCTGACAGGGTGCATATGATTGCGATTGATACTTTGGTTCATATTCTTGATCTTGGAGGCACGTTCGTTTTCGCGATCAGTGGAGCAGTGGCCGCCGTCAATCGCCGCCTCGATATCTTTGGCATTCTTGTGGTGTCTTTCGTCGCCGGTAATTTTGGCGGGATCACACGCGATGTGCTGATCGGCGCGACACCACCAGCAGCTCTCTCCGATGAACGATACCTGCTGGTCTCTGCCGTTGCCGGGCTCATCACGTTCTTCTCCTACGCGGGGATCGACAGGCTAAAGACTCCCGTGCTTCTGTTCGATGCGGTCGGGTTATCGTTTTTTGCCGTTGCAGGCGCACAGAAGGCGATCTCTTTTGGACTGAGCCCGATCATGTCAGCGCTTCTTGGAATGTTGACGGGCATTGGTGGCGGCATGACCCGTGACGTTCTCCTGATGGAGATCCCTCAGGTTTTACGCTCCGATCTCTACGCCGTTGCAGCTCTCGCCGCCGCTGCGGTCGTTGTTGCCGGCGATATACTCGGCGTCCCTTATGGCATCTCCGCCATTACGGGCGGAATTTTGTGTCTGGGTCTGCGCTTTATGGCGATCAAACACGGCTGGCATTTGCCAATCGCCCATCTTTCCGCGCAGCAGCGCGCAGAAAACAGTCCGCCTGACGATGATGGAAATTAGTAGATTTCGGATTCGGCCCGGTTGAAGACACACTCAATCGCATTGCGCTTTGTGGTGTGCGGTGGTTGCAAATTGCGGGTAAGGAAAGCGATCCATTGCTGACTGGGCTCGATGACAGCCATCGGTTTCTCATATTTGGCGCAGGCTTTCTTGCCGCGCTATCCTTGGTATCCTCAACAAGCGCCCGCAGAAGCAGAATCCAGTCAGGTTCTGTGCGATTGGCCGGAATCGCTCTTGGCCGGAACGTTGCCAAACAGCGCATTCAATCCTTCCGCCATGGTCGGGTGAGCGAGAATAGCGTCCCGCAGCGCGGTGTAGGGAAGATTTGCGGTCATGGCAGTCTGGACGACGGCCATGACCTCGCCGGCCTCCGCGCCGATCATCGTAAAGCCGATGATTTGGTCGTTGGCAGCGACAAGGGCCTTCATGAACCCTGCCGATTCCGACGTTGTTCGCGTTCGCAAGACCGCTTTCATGGGCAGCTTCGCCACACGCACCATCGTTCCATTAACGCGCGCTTCTTCTTCGCTCATTCCGACACGAGCAAGCGGCGGGTCGATGAACATGCAGTACGGCACCATCCGTCCCGCGCTGGATCGGTTGCCACCCTTTAGATTGTCACGGATGACGCGAAAATCGTCGAGCGACATATGGGTGAATTGCGGGGTTCCCGCGCACTCACCGATTGCCCAAGTACTCGGGGCGGTCGTCTCCAGCCGATCGTTGACGCGGATATAGCCGTGATCGGTGAGTTCGATGCCTGCCTCCTCGAGGCCGATCCTATCCGTGTTTGGTGTGCGACCGGCCGCGATTAGAATATCGGTACCCTCGATTGTCCGTTCCCCATCCGGAGTGCGCACCAGAATACGCAGATGCTCGCCGGACGTCCCCTCGACGCGCTCGACCGAAGCAGACAGCAGCACTTCGATGCCTTCCATCGCTAGAATGCGTTGGACCTCCTCGGAAACATCCGGATCTTCGCGTTGGGCCAGCCGCGCACCATGATCAAGGATCGTGACCCGGCTGCCGAAACGCCGGTAGGCTTGGGCGAATTCGAGACCGACATAACCGCCGCCAAGAACGATCAGGTGGCCGGGGACTCGATCAAGTTCGAGCGCCTCGATATTGGTGAGCGGCCGGGCTGCGGCGAGGCCGGGAATAGGAGGCAAGCTCGCGCTCGTCCCCAAATTGAGGAACAGCTTTTCGGCCACCAGCGTTCGTTTTCCGCCGTCGTTCAGCGATATCTCGACCGTTAGCGGTGCAGCGACACGCGCGGCCCCCATAATAAGCTCCGTCCCGGTGGCCTTGTACCGATCAAGATGAAAGGCGACGAGCCCATCGACCATATCCCGTTTGCGCTGAAGAACCTTCTTCATGTCGACTGATATGTGGCCGGTGGTGACGCCGAACTCTCCGGCGCGGGTAACCATCCTGGCGACGCCTGCGCTCCAGATCTCGTTCTTGCTTGGCAGGCAGTTGATGTTGGGACAGGAGCCGCCGATCCAGCGACGTTCGACGACGGCCACCTTCCCGCCGCCCTGCGCCAGGTGCCACGCGAGATATTTCCCCCCTTCGCCGCTGCCGATGACAACGGCATCATATCGTTCCGCTTTGAGCATCACCGCTTTCCTTTTCTACAACCGGATAGCCCCAACAGAATATTTCGATCGCCTCGGGCACGTGGAGACTGACATGCCACGTAACGATGACGTTGTTTGGGCAAGTTCGGTATTGCCAACTAACTTTGTCAACCTCCAGCAGAGCCATGCTCTCAACTCCCTGCATGCTGTGGTTGATTGGGGATGTATTTCTTCCAAGCGGATAAATGCATCTTGACCCTGCCGATGCCGAACATGAATTGAAGCACCGCCAACGTCCCGCCCGGCTCCGTGGCACCAAATACCTGCGTCAGCTTCGGATTCGCCTTATAAAAACGCACGAGCATGAAGAGAGTAGCAAATATCGCTGCCATTCCTTCAGAACACGAATTGCGATGCACGCACCGTGTCATCCTCCGCTCCATCTTGCCGAAGGAGAAATTTTTCAAATACGAACGCGCTTGGCGGGCGAATGATCCGGACCCGAGGCCCGTCGATCCAATGGAATCGATAATCGAGCGAATACACAGTTACGTGCGTCGACATTTCCATTCCGACGACGGAATAACCGGAGCGGCCTGAAAGGCGTCACCCACAGGAGGCGGCTCGTGAAAAAGCGACAGCGTGCGCCTATATGACCGGCGTGAGCCTCAATCCAGCCAGGATTTCAGCGGCATCATCAACTATCTCGCGAAGGCAAACGACGCCAGACCGGCAAAGTGAAGGTAAGGGGCGTGACCTATTCGAGGCAAAGCACGCGAACACGTTATTAGAGTCGCCATTTCCAACCGGTCGAACCGCGGCTGGCATCGTAAGAGTCTTGCTGGGACTACGGCCGGAGTTTTGCCGGACCGCGCCGGTACTCATCATCCGATACCTTTTCCATCCATGTCACGGCGCTTCCGTTGAGTGCTTCGGCGACGGCGAAGTGCACCATCGGTTGGGTGGCACTCGCGCCATGCCAATGACGCAGATGCGGAGGAAACCAGACGACATCACCGGGGCCAACTTCCTCGATCGGTCCGCCCTCCTTTTGTACCCAGCCCTTTCCGGACACGATGTAGAGCGTCTGCCCAAGCGGATGAGTATGCCAGGCCGTGCGGGCACCGGCTGGGAAGGAAACAGTTGCGCCACCCACCCGGGCTGGCATATCCGCCTGATAGAGTGTGGAAACGCGGACCTTTCCGGTGAAATAGGCTTCCGGCCCTTCGTTGCCGCCATTCGGCTCGGCGCGGACGATCTTGAGATCGGCCTCGCTCTGCTGCGGCTTGGCATCCGTATTCCCCTTGCGCGAGGCGAACACCTTTTCCAGCACCGGCACGGCGGACATGGCGCGTGGCCAGCCGGCGTAAAAGGCAAGATGCGCCGGAACCTCGGCAGCTTCGTCGCGCGTCAGGCCGTTGTCCATGGCGCGGTTGGCATGGAACGGAAGTTGCTCCGGCTGGCCAATCACTACGAGGGCCGCCATGGTGACGAGGCTGCGATCGCGCGCCGACATATCGGGGCGCTGCCAGAGATCGCCGAACAGGACGCGGTTGGTCAGTTCGGCCAGCAGAGGCGACGTTGGCGCAACCGTGGTGTTCACGGTGTCGGTGCGGGCGGCTTCCGCGGCGGCCTCGAGTTCGATGCGGGCGGCGCTGCTGTTTGAAACCGCGCCGATCCTGCGTTGGTCGAATATCTTCTTCACTTCAGCGACGGCGGAGATGGCGTTGGGCCAGCCGGTATAGAAGGCGAGTTGGGTGATGAGTTCGCCGATTTCTTCCGGCTTGACGCCGTTGTCCAGCGCGCGGGCGACATGGCCGCCGATTTGCGCCGTCTTGCCGGTCGAGACCAGAGCGGCGACGGTGACCAGGCTGCGGTCACGCGGAGCGAGCACCCTGCGTTTCCAGACTTCCCCGAACAAGACTTCATCGGTGAATTGGCCAAGGCCGGGTGCGACCTCATAGACAACCGGTGGCGCACTGCGGGTCATGTGGTTCTCCTGTGCTTGTGCTCCCGTGAGGGCGAGGGTTGAAAGAGCGATCGTCGCGGCGATCCGTTTCATGGTGGCGGCTTCACATGACCTGCGAGGTCGGACGGAACAGAATTTCGTTGATGTCGACCTCGTCCGGCTGGCTCATCGCGAACAGTGCCGCACGGGCGAAACTGTCGGCCGGGATCGAGCTCTTGGCGTAGAAGTCGGCGATCATCTGCGCGACGCCTTCGACCTTCACCGATTGTGGCAATTCGGTATCCACGGCACCCGGCGACAGGATGGTGGTCCTGCCGCCCCATTCCTTGACCTCCTGGCGCAGCGCCTCGGCGATGACGCGGATGCCGGTCTTGGTCGCGCAATAGACCGCGCCCACCGGGTTCACGACATGGCCGGCGACCGACGAGACGAAGATGTTGTGGCCGGATTTCTGCGCTTCCATGATCGGCAGCACGACGCCGAGGCCGTAAAGCACGCCCTTGAGGTTGACGTCGATACAGGTGTCCCATTCCTGCCAGCGGTTCAGTTTCAGCGGAGCCATCGGCATCAGGCCGGCATTGTGCAGCATGACGTCGATACGGCCCCATTTGGCATGGGCATCCTTGACGAAGGCTTCGACCTGCCGGCGATCCGTCACGTCAACCGCGAAGGCTGTGGCGTTGTCAGCACCCACCTCAGCTACAAGTGCATCAAGACGTTCCTTGCGACGCGCGCCGAGGGCAATCCTGGCACCAGCCTTGACGAGGTGACGGGCGGCTTCAGCGCCGAGGCCGCTCGACGCGCCGGTGATGACGACGACCTTGTTCTTGATATTCTCGATCATTGCTGTGTCCTTTTTTCTATTGATGGCCCTCACAAGCCGGTCGTCTTGAGGAGTTGTTCCGGATAGCGCTCGCCTTCGATCTGGATCGCGGCGGCAGCCTCCTGGATTTCTGCGAGATCCATTGGCGTCATCTCGAGGTTGACGGCGCCGAGGTTCTCGTCGAGCCGATGCAGTTTGGTGGTGCCGGGGATCGGCACGATCCACGGCTTCTGCGCCAGCAACCAGGCAAGTGCGATCTGAGCCGGCGTTGCGTTCTTTTCGGCGGCGATACGCATTAAAAGATCGATCAGCGCCTGGTTTTTCTGCATTGCCTCGGGCGTGAAACGCGGCAAGATATTGCGGAAATCGCCTTCGCCGAGCTTGGTGTCCTTGCTCATGGTGCCGGTGAGAAAGCCTTTGCCGAGCGGGCTGTACGGCACGAGACCGATGCCCAGATCCTCGCAGGCTTCGAGAATGCCGTTGGTCTCGACCCCGCGGGTCCAAAGTGAATACTCGTTCTGCAAAGCGGTAATCGGTTGCACGGCATGGGCTCGGCGAACGGTCTGCGCGCCCGGTTCCGACATCCCGAAATGCCTAACCTTCCCCGCAGCGATCAGTTCCTTGACCGCGCCGGCGACGTCCTCGATCGGCACGTTCCAATCAACACGATGCTGATAGAACAGATCGATCTGTTCGATGCCGAGCCGCTTGAGCGAAGCGTCGGCGACCTCCTTGATGTGTTCTGGTCGGCTATTTGTTCCCGCCTGCTTGCCATCAACGATATCGAAACCGAACTTGGTGGCGATCACGACCTCATCGCGCACCGGACGCAGGGCTGCGCCGACCATTTCCTCATTGGTGAAAGGACCGTAGACCTCGGCGGTATCGAAGAAGGTGACGCCGCGTTCCACGGCCTGGCGGATCAGCGTGATGCCGTCTTGCTTGCTGATTTTATTGGCGTAGCCGAAATCAAGTCCCATGCACCCGTAACCAAGGGCGGAGACCTCAAGACCGTTCTTTCCAAGTGTGCGCTTTTGCACGAGTTGTCTCCTTTCGAACACCGCTAGGTGCACGTTTTTATAACCGTCTGCGAGGCCGGAGGTGCCCTGATTTAGGGCTTGTTCTTGACGCTGTAGCGCAGCCAGACACTGTCGCCCTTGGTCTTCTCGACGCTCTTCAATGCGAACTCCGCCGGTGCGGTTGCTGGCAGATAATCGGACTTCTCAAACAGCGTCACGGTGCCGGTCTCGCCGTCCGCCAGCGGCGCGATCAACAGACTCAGCTCATCGACGAGACCGGCCTGCAGGAAGGACCAGTTGACGAACCCGCCGCCCGAAAGCATCAGGGTCTCGATGTTGAACAAGGATTTCAGCTTCTCGGACGCAACCCTGCAGTCGAAACGGTCCTTGCCGGCGATGATGTAGGAAATTTCTTTTCTGCGCAGGAAATCCCGATAGGCGTTGCTCGCCTTCTCGGTCAATACTTCGATGACATGAGTGGCGGGCCGATCCTTGTACTTTAGCGTGTTCGAGTCCCATCCGATCCTTCCGGACGCATCCACTGAAACGTAGTGCATTTCAGCGCCCTCGACGGCGAGGTAATCGCCTTCCGGAACGGATGATGCGTTCTCGTCCAAGGCCGGTTTCTTGTAGAAGGTGAAGTTTTCGTCGGTCGTGACGCGGCCGCAGAGCCAGGCCTGAGGACGATAGCTATTGTTGATGCGCTCATACTCCTCGGCAGGTGCTTCGATCGCCTGCGTATTCATGTAGGGGCCGGTGATCTTGCCATCGAGCGCCGTCATCATGTGACAAACGATAAAGGGTCTGTTCATAGGAGACTTCTTCTTCACCCCTCGCCACTGACAGCGCGGCATCGCCTCGGATGACGTAAAGGCGCGCAACCGGCCTCGCATCCGTTGAATTTCTCGCAGAATACGACTGGCGCATTGTCTTGATTAGACGCTAAAATATGTATGGTGCTATATTGGATTTTCATAAATGCATCGGAACGAGTTTGGAGATCTCGCCGCGTTTGTGGCGGTTGCCGAGGAGCGAAGTTTCACGCGGGCGGCAGCGCGGATCGGGACGTCGCAATCCGCGCTGAGTTACACCGTGCGGCGGCTCGAAGAACGGCTCGGCATCCGGTTGCTCGCTCGGACCACCCGCAATATTGCCCTCACCGAGGCCGGCACGAAGTTGCTTGCGAAATTAAAGCCCGCCTTCGAGGACGTCCGGCACAGCCTCGAGTCGTTGGATGAACTGCGCGAGAAGCCGGCCGGCACGATCCGCATCACCTCAAGCCGGAGTCCCGCCGACCTGATCCTCATGCCGATCGTTGGCAAACTCTTGACGGAGTACCCCGACCTCCACATCGAAATCTCGGTCGACCAGAAACTGACGGACATTGTCGGCGAAGGCTTTGATGCAGGTATCCGCCTCGGGGAACAGATCGAGAAGGACATGATCGCGGTACGCATCTCGCCGGACCTTCAAATGACGGTCGTCGGATCACCTGGCTATTTCAAACGCCGCGGGAAGCCGAAGACGCCGCAAGACCTGACCAAACACACCTGCATCAACCTGCGCTTGCCGACGAAAGGCGGCCTTTATTCCTGGGAATTCGAGAAGAAGGGCAGACCGCTGAATGTCAGGGTCGAGGGGCAGTTTACCTGCAACGACGTTCCGATGATCGTCGACGCTGCGTCAAGCGGGCTTGGCCTCGCCTGCCTGCCAAACGATACGGTGCAACAGGCATTGGATGATGGCCGTCTTGTCAGGGTGCTTGAGGATTGGTGCCCGTCATTCCCCGGTTATCATCTCTACTATCCAAGCCGCCGTCAGAACTCGCTGGCCTTCAATCTTCTCGTCGATGCGCTACGCTCACGAAGATAGCAGAATGGGGAGGCTCATTGCGAACAGTCAGGGGGCATGCCGATAACCGGCATATGCAACTCCCAGCAAGCATGTGTTCCAACGATGCCCTTCGTGGCGGCTCGCGTCGGCTGGATGGAGTAGATAAAAATTGTGTTCGCAGTTGAACCCTGGTTGTTACCAAGAAACGTAGAACATCGCCTTTGCCAGAATCACGATCAGCACGACATGAACGAATACGCTCGCATGAATAAAGCGAACCTGTCGTGATTTAAGCTTGCCGCGAGCACTCAACGTCACAGCCGCAATGAAGTGGATAAGTACGCTGAGTGCCAGGACGATCTTGAGCGTGAGCAAGGTCGCGAAGCTGCTATCCAGTGGGTGCGCCAATGCGTCACGATACTGCCAGGCCATGGCAAGACCAGCGCCGTACAGAACTGCGATGACAAACGGCATCAACCGTCTGGCGCGACGGCCGATTTCCGTCTCCACCACCCGCATTACCTCGCGGCCGACTGGCTTGCGGACCGCCTCCAGTATCAGCACCTCGAAAAATACCGTGCCGACGAACATTATGGCGGCAAGCAGATGCAGGGTGACAAAGATGAAGTAGCTCATGGCGAGAACGCTTTCGTATCGAGATCGAATCTCGTGAACAATAAATGGACCTGTCGGCGGTGTGGCCGACTTATGATTGGCCGTAGTAGGCAATTGTGCACTGAAGTTCTTTCTCGTGGAAACGATTTGCATCCGAACTCTCGGGATCTCCCGTAAAAATCCCGAGTGTCTTGGCGACAACAAAAAAGCCACGGGCAGGCTGTCGCGGCTGCAATCTGCTGACGCAAAGCGCCGCAAGCAATGGTCGACCAGCCATGACATCCTCCGCCATAAGGACTTCGAGCGCCTGCGTGATACGATGGATGGTGTGAGGCGGCGTCAAGCCGAGCCGGTCCGCAAGTTCCTTGTAGGTGATCGGGCTTGCGATCCGGGCGCGCTCAATGAGAACCTGACGCAAACGATCCTTCAACATTTCATATTCGCCTTCACTGCTCACCGCTGACGCGGCGTCCAGTCGCTCCGATACCGTATCGACCTGAAATGCAGGAGGTCAATCATGAGTCGCTGTTTTGACGACACGCTCCATTGCTCGTTTGGTGGCGCCATGCAACTCACGACTGAGGCACTCAAGAATGCCGGTTTCAGAGTCACGACTGACAATCGATGTAAAGGAGACGTCTAGGAAGGAGCATTGAAAGGATCGGTGGTCTTGGCAGCAATAGAAATTTCCCGCGAATTCAAGGCGAGACGATCTCGGCCGCGGAGTTTTGAATCATTGAACAGCGATAGACATCTTGAGCGATGATCACACCATCCATCCCGCCAGCGTGGCTGTTATCATACGATCCTCAAAAGCCGCTGCGGGTTGGGCCATGCAGTCTTCTCGACACCACTCTACCCTCCGGCAATCCTTAGCGCATGAAAAGCCCGGATGGCGAGGAATTGCGCCGACCGGCCGCGCCTTGTCGCTCAGCCGTTCAAGTCTGGTCAGTACCCCGTAAACTGCTCAGTCCGGATGTTGTCTTCATTGATATCGAAGCTTTCCAGCAACTCCCACATCGCTCCGACCATGCCTTCGGGGCCGCAGAGATAGTAAATGGGTTTATGCAAGTCCGGGATGTGCCGCTTCACCATTTCAGCATCGATAAAGCCGCGCTCACCTTGCCAACCAGCAGGTGCCGTCTCGACGGTCGTGATGTAGGAAAAGTTCGGATTGTCTCTCGCCAACTGCTCAAAGTCGCTTTTGAAGGGCAGGTCGGCGGGCGTGCGGCTGGCATGGAGCAAGATGATCCTGTGCGCCGTCTTATCATGCGTCGCCTGCGCGATCATGCTACGTACCGGGGTCACGCCGATGCCGCCGATGAGAAAAACCGCCGGCGTGGCCGCGGCCTTGTGCAGCGTGAAGTCACCGTAAGGCGCATCCAGTGTCACGCCGCTGCCGATCGGCAGATCTTTCAACACGCGCTTGAAGGCAGTATCGCGCATGCGCGTAGCGACAACGAGGTCGGGCTCGAACGGTGCGTTCGCCAGCGAGAAGCCGCGCGTGTCGCCCTCACTGTCTGTTTCCGGCGGATTGATCAGCGTCAAATCAGCGAATTGCCCGGCGCGAAAACTGAACCCATCCGGCTTGCTGAAGTAAAACGCCATCGTTCCTTCGGCAATTGTCTCCTTCCGGATCAGATTGACACTCGTTTTCATATTACACCTCACATTCAAGTTCGTCGCACCACTCCAAACGCAAAGCAGAAGCCGCAACAGATCGTATTGGAATTCGGCAATACTCCCATCCAGGCATTGAGATTATTGCTTCGTTCTGCAAGGTCAATCTTCCGCGCGGACGGCGCAACAGTCTCACCCTCAAGCGACGGTCGCAACAACATCACAGACTGATGCAGTACCTGATCAACCTGGAGCCACCGCTGACGAGGCTGCGTTGCGCGCCGCGCGCTCCTTTTCGGTACGCTCGGTCACGTCGCGCGCCATGGCGACCGAGCCTATAGCCGTGCCGCTCGAACCCTTGACGAGCGCAAAGGTCATCTCGACATAAAGCTTCTGGCCGTCCTTGCGGACCGCGCGCGTCAGGGTCGGGCGTCCCTGCAGTCTTGTTCTCCCGCTGGCGATGGCCGCGTTGAAGCCGGCCCAGTGTGCTGCACGCAAATGTTTGGGAATAATGGGATCAAGGCTCCCTCCCAGGACTTCAGCCGCGTCATACCCGAACAGCCGGCAAGCCGCCGCATTCCAGCGAACGATATTGCCTGCACGATCGACATAGATCAGAGCATCGGCCACCTGTTCGATAATCTGATCTCCAAGCGCCGGCGTATTATTCATAATCTTTCCTCCCAAAATGCATCATCGTGACATGCATGTAGGAAGTTACGCCTTGGTTTTCTATCAGGGCAGCAGCCTTTTAACGAAGCTGCCTTTTATTCTGAGAATATTCTGAGAAGCCGAATTTCAGGAAGTTCGCCACCATTGTTTGTTCATTCGCTGGAATTTAGATTTTCGCCTAATAACCCGGGCGGTGCGCCTTAAGAAAAGTCGAAAATGGCTGCTGATAAAGGCCAGGCCGCTGTTCTCCCATATGTAGAGAATTGTACAGCTACGGATTCAGACCCGACTGCGCGCGTGAGGCGACAGAAGCGTAAGCGCGCTAAAGGCTTCCGGCTTTGGGCAACGAGGAAATCCCCAAAATCAAAAAGCGATGGCTTCAGGGACGCTGCAGCGTTCAATCCGCGATCGGCGCCGCTCACACCTGCGTCGCAGAACCCTCAACGATTTCCATTCCCCGTCTCTTTGCAAAGGCCTGCATGGCCGCGCGCTGCCTTTTGCCGTTGCACCACGTATCTGCAAAGAAGGTTGAAGATGCGTCTCGCGCCGGTTGTGCCGCCGTCTGCAGGTCTTTCCGCACTACCGAAGGATCGGCACGTCGCTCAGCAGGTTCAGATTGGCGACGGGAACGAGAAGGCCGGGATCGAACTCGACGAGATCAAGGGTTGCCTCGGCGCGGCGGGGCAGGTCGGGATTGGCCAGCGCGCCACGCCCGATGGCGACCACGTCGATGCCCTGAGCGATCATTTCCTCCGCGTGGACGAGATTGTGCAGGCTGCCATTGGCGATGATCGGGGTATTGGGCGCAAAGCGGCGCGCTAGTGCGGCGAGGCTGTCGCGGCCACCTTCGAAGGCCGGCTGCCAGGCTTCGAATTCGGTGACATGGATGAAGTCCGCGCCAACATCAGCGAGCGCGCCGAAGATAATCTCCGCGTCTGCTTCGCGGCCCTGCCACTTGTGATAGTAATAGTTGGTCTTGCCCTGCGAGATGCGCGCACCGAGGGGAACGGCGTCGCCGATCCTGGCACGCGCGGCCTTGAACACGGCGAGGAGGAATTCGACGCGGCGCTCGGTGCTTCCACCCCAGCGATCGGTGCGGGTGTTGGAGTAGTCGGTCAGAAACTGGTCGATGAGATAGCCATTGGCGCCGTGGAGTTCGATGCCGTCGAACCCCGCGACTTCGATTGCACGCGTAGCGGAGTCAGCAAAGCCATCGATCGCATCGGCGATCTCTTCGTCGGTCATGGCGCGGGGTGTCAGGAACTCGTCCTTGCCGTAATAGGATTCGCTCTGTGTGCCCTTGGGCTTGATCGCCGAGGGGCCGACAGTGCCCTCGCGATAGCCATTGGCGTAGCTGAGTGCGCCCGAATGCATGATCTGCGCGAAGACGCGCCCGCCGTGTTTGTGGGCAGCCTCAACGACGGGTCGCCATGAAAGCGCCTGCGCCTCGTCGCTGATCCCCGGCTGGTGGATATAGCCCTGCGACCAGGCTTTGTCGGTGTAGAGGCCCTCAGTGATCAGGAGGCTGAAGCCGCCCTTCGCGAAGCGCTCGTAATAGGACTGCATCTCCTCGGTCGCCTTGCCGTCGGCGGTGGCGCTGACACGAGTCATCGGCGCAACGGCGAACCGGTTGCGAAGCGTGAGCCCGTTTATATCTGTTTCTGTAAAAATTGAATTGGCGGCTGTGCTCATTGATTGGTCCTCCATACGAAAGGCGCGCGCAGCGCTCGCGCCGCGTACGGGCAAGCGAAATTGCACGTCTGAGACGTAAGATAGGCGCCTTGGAGGCGGCGCATTAGACGGACTGGACGATAGGCACTTTATCATCCATTGTTATAATAATGGACCTGTCAGATGTCGCCCTCTTCTGCACGATCGTCTCGGCCGGCAGCCTTTCCAGCGCCGGGCGGCAGACCGGCCTGTCTCCGATGGCCGTCAGCCGGCGGCTGGCGGCGCTGGAGGCCGAACTCGGCGTGCGCCTGGTCCATCGCACCACGCGATCGCTTGCACTGACCTCCGAAGGCGAAGTTTTTCTTCCGCTGGCACAGACGATGCTCGACGCGAAGGACGCTGCGGTGACTGCGTTCGCCGAGCGGACGGAGGGCTTAAGCGGCGTGCTCAAGCTGACGGCCCCGAACGTCATCGGGCGCGCGCTGGTCGTTCCGGTGGTCGCGAGGCTTATGGCCGCCAATCCGTTGCTGCAGGCCGACATCACGCTGTCTGACGGGATCATCGACATCGTCGCGGCCGGTATCGACGTCGCCATCCGCGTCGCGCCGCTTCAGGCCTCGGAACTGATCGCTGTGAAGCTGGCAGACAACCCACGGATGCTCTGCGCATCTCCGGTCTATCTCGAAACGCATGGGCACCCACAGACGCTCGCGGATCTCGACGATCACGCCTGCCTGACACTCCACGGCATTGGCTCCTGGTTGTTCCAGCGCGACGCGCAGCAAATCGCCCGGCCGATCAGCGGCCGCTTGTCGGCCAGCAGCGCCGATGCCCTGCGCGCCGCCTGTCTGGCCGGCACCGGACTTGCATTGCTGACCTATTGGGACGTCGTGGACGACCTTGCCCGTGGCGACCTGGTCGAGGTCACCTTGCAGGACGCAGACCCGGTCAGCCTTGCCATCTGGGCCGTACTGCCCGCTCGTCACCACATGCCAGCACGCGTGCGCGGCTTCGTTGAAGAACTCAGGTCGTCTCTGGCGTCCGACCTCAAAGCGGGAACGTCGAGTAGCTCGTAGGGTCGCTATGGTCGATTTCTTGATTTCAGATCAGCGAGCGCTGCTCGTTGAGGTACTGGTGGATGGCCGAAGATACGGCGAGAAATCGACACCTTCGGGCAACGGGATTTTTTCGATCTGCCGAACTTCCACAGGCGTAAGCATCCTGAATCCGTATCGTACGCCTTCTCCGGACGGCGCGTGGCCGTACTGGAAATCGGCAGTACGATCTCCAACGTGCGAGCGCGTCCATGCTTTCGCGTTGTGGCGCAAAGAGTGGAATACACCGCGCTGAATTTCGCGGATGGCCCCGAAGCCGCTTACAAACGGTGAAGGAATCCGGATTTGGAATGTCCATCCGGACGGACGCCGCCACAGATACATCGAGGCCGCCCCGTGTGTACAAATGGGTGTACGTTTTGCGGGTTACGGCGTCGAGGCTTGTCGAGATATCAATGGCTTATAATGTGGTGGGCCCGGCAGGACCTATCACACCATCATTGATAACGCTGACAAATTCCAGATTCCAGCCCGCGTTTCAGTCAAAACGTGATCGCAAATGTGTATGACCACGTCAACTGTAGAGGCTGAATCCGTTGACGACTGAAACACGCGCCTGAACTCTGCCCTACATCAGGCCCCGTAGGTTTGATCGTAGGACACTTCTTCGGGCGATCGCCATGACATACGGCCCGTTTTTGCCGACGCCAGCGGCACCACCGCAGATGCCTCTCGAGGTAAGCGCACGCGGAATTGACGTACGAAGTAACTATCTCAATCGAGTAGCAGTCCGTGCTTTCGCCCGAGGTTTTCGGTATCCAGTCCGACGCGCACCCTCCATTCCCAATGTTCTGCAAGGGTCTTGTTGTGTTTCTCCCTGTTGCATCGGGCGTGCGCCAGCATCCAGTTCGATGACACGTCGCTACCTCCTCGCTCAAGCGGAACAACGTGGTCTACCTCCCCGTCCCCAGGTCGAGCAATAGGCGCGAGACAGCACGGGCATCGGCCGTCCTGCTTCGTGAATAGGATGCTTTTTGTAGCAAGGTCGAATGATCGGCGAACTCCGCCGGTAGCCTTTGCGCGTTTCGCGTCGCGTTCGCGTCGGCGCTCCTTATTGTTAGCTTCGAATTTGCGAGATGCTGCATTCATGCAGGATCGACAGAAGCCTCGCAGTCCGCCCGAAGGCGTTGATCCAAAAAACTCGCGTGTTGCAGGCTTCGTCTGGCCACATCGACTGCAGATTATGACACTCATTTTTCACCGGCGGCGTCTAGAATTGCTACCAGTTCGCTGATCTTCTTCTCTAAGAACTCGATTTGGCCTGCGGTTGTATCGATCCATGAGCTGCCGTCTGTTGATTCGCCAGACTTGCGATGCCCAGATTTGTAGTCAGCAAGAAGTCTGCGATATGCCTCCAAGTCGCGCTTGCAGTGCCCAAGAGCGGGGTGATTGTCAGTCATTGCTTCTCCTGCACTACTTCATCAGTTCATCATGCCGCCACGCCGATTACGGCTCCTCTCCAACGGTCAGAGGCTATCGCCAGCACCACCTACGACAGCCTTCCAGGCATATAGAAGCAGATCTCCCAGTGCAGTCCCACTCCGCGTTTGTCGGCGCCGAGATATGCATCTGATAGAATCCGATCGGCTTCGTCCTCCGTGGCAGTAGCCTCGGCCCTACCTATCGTAGCCTGACCTGCGGTGAACCAGTCACTGACCTGGTTTCCCGCATATCTCCAGCTCTCCTTTTCTGAGACTATTTTGCCGTTCAATGTCCACATCCATCGGATTTCCGACTTCTCCCGATATTCGCTGTGAAGCACCTAGCCCTCCTCGTCGTGCATGCCTCGAATGAGCTTAGAACCGTCATTGGCGGTCAATGTTGCCGCGCGACTGTCCGTCTCAATTTCAGTCCCACATCATCAAGTCATGCTTACCGACATTTGACCCGAAACGCAGTTCAAATTCGCCGCACTTGGGACAGCGATAGTGGCCGTTAGTCAGCGTTAAAGCATCCTTGCCCATGCCCCAACTCTCGACGACATTGCCGTCACCCTTCCACCACTGGAGGTCAGTGGGTGGAATAACGTCGCGGCTTCTGCATTCTTGGCAAATTAACGGGGACTGCTTGAAGTTGGCGGTTGTGATTGCCTCGCATATCTCGCAGCTCACGGGCCAAGCAGCGTATGTGGTGTGGTTCGCCATGCCGCCTCCAAGCGTGAGAAAAGTATCGTATCGGCAGGCGAAGCAGTGCGCATCGATCGTCGTTCCCAAGCCGTCCCCCCCCCACAATGAACCGTATCATGGCTATCACGGACGGCCATTCGGGCCAAGTTTTTTGGCTACGGTCGGGACTCGCGCTGTGTGGGGACAACCAGCTTAGCCTGCTTCCTTAAGTATCACCAACGAATGCAGGCGATGGCGAGCGGCAAACTGTTTCCAGAAATGGAGCTGGATGCGCGCGGCTACATTTCCGGCAAAGCGTCATCGTTCTTCGGCGACTACTTCACTGCGATCGGCGTTAAGACCGATCGAACGCACAACTTCCGCAGTCTACCGCCGCCGCCATCCAGATGTTGATGTGATTGACTGGGAGTTCCTCACGATCGATCGCTGGCGTACGGTCGTGAAACACAAATCCGTCGCCGTTGGAGGAAAACACAAAGGGGATATTCAGCGTCCCGGCGTAATCAAGCGCCTGCTGCATTCCATCGCTGACACTATGGGAATCCAAATCCGCGCTCGATCGTCATCCACGTGACGATTTCGGTACCATGAGGCGTAGCGCGAAGGGCATGAGGCGATTTCGGCCGATTGATCGCTTTCGGAGCCATTTTGGCGACGAACGAAATAAAATTTCGCGTTTGCGCGGCCACTGAGTGCCCTCGCGCGAGTGGCTGGGGTGATTGCCCACGCCGAAAAAGCACCCCGCCATTCAACGCGCCTGAAGGCCGCGTCGTCCCGTTCCGCGCCCTGATGGCCACCCCGCGAGCTTTCCGGGAAGCGCTCCGCTTCCGGGATGATCGCCAGAAACCGCATCGAGGATTCGCCGGCCAGAGTCCCGCCACTCCCGCAGGCACGCCGTCGGCCGTTTTCGGACAAGAGCGGCGAGGCGCTGCCATCCGTCTTCCGGAATGACGATGAAGAAGGCTTGCAGGGCGTCGTCATCGTCGATGTCGGTCTGGGGACCAAGGATCGGACACCATGGCGTGGCCGGTTCCCGGAATGTCGCCAGACGACAAAAGCATGATCCTCCGCGTCCATGGCCGCGAGGATTCGTCGGATAGCCTCGTCGCGCTGTTCGTCCGTCAGTCTGTTCCAGGGCGAGATCGAAATATGGTGGCAGGAGACGGTGGCCCGCGAGGCATCCCGCAGGGTTTCCATGTAAGCCATGGTATCGTCGGCATTCCTCAACGGCACGTTGCCGACGGCGACGACGCGGGAGGTCTGGCCGACCTGCTTGTCGAGGTGCTTGATCAGATTCCGGATGTCGCGGCGTGTCCGACCGTGCCGTCGCGTCGTGACGATCATGCGGGCGGTGTCTCCTGGAGCGCGAGCACCGCGAGGGTCAGGCGTTCGGTCTCGTCACAAAGCCGGGTCAAGGATTCCGAATCGACGCGGCCGCCGACATGAGCATGGCGCGTCAGTTGGTTGATGTTGTTGCCGACCCGACCGAGTTCACCGAGAACTGGCGCGATGACGGTCGCGATGGTATCGCGGCGCTTCCGGATCGGGGCCTCTCGTCCAGCAGCGCGAAGAACCGACACGCGGGCGAATGTCGATGGTCCCATGCCAACCGCGTCCGCACCGGCGACGACGGCGGCGCGCTCGGTCACCGTCATCCGGAACGTGGTCGTGGTGGTCTTTTGCCGAACATTGGAGCCAGACATGGCGGCACCTCCTTGGGTTTCCACAGGGCAAGGCCCTTGGCCAGTCGTGTTGTGCGGAGCCACAAAACATTGCTGGCTCCCCATTGTTTTGGCACCGGCGGAAATACGACAAGCCTCTTTCTTGATCGGACGGGTTAGCTCGCGTTAACCACAGCTACCAACATGGCCGACACGAGATTGACGGGGTCCGGTTTCTGCTCCGATCATTCATTCGTTGACCGCTGAATAAGCGGCTCTGAGTGCCGCCTAGGCTGCTCTCGTAGCAACGTCGACCGCCGCATAGGCGGAGAGAAAGGTCTCCGAATTTCGGAGGCCTTTTTCGTTTTCCAGTGTCCGATGGCGACAACCTTCAACCGCAGCCGTCGCGACGTCATCGCGCCGATGTCTCGAATCTCGTCCGTCACGGGTTTGCGTCACATAGAAAACGTGACGGATAACGTGACGGCTTGCGGCCGATGAAATACGGACTCACCATTTGTCACATAAACGGTCGTTTGCGTGACAGGGGGACAAGACATGGGTGAGTTGATCGGATACGCACGAGTTTCGAAGGCGGATGGATCGCAAGTCGTCGATCTTCAACGCGATGCGTTGGTGGCAGCGAGCGTCCGACCCGACATGATCTACCAGGATCATCTGACGGGAAGGCCACTGATTGCACCCAATCGAATGCGCAAAGGCGTAGCCCCGAAGCGGCTTACAAACGGTGAAGGAATCCGGATTTGGAATGTCCATCCGGAAGGTCGACGCCACAGATAGGTCAATGCCGTCCCCAGTGTACAAATGTGTGTACGTTTTGCGGGTTACGGCGTCGAAACTTGTCAAAACATCAATGACTTAGGATGTGGTGGGCCCGGCAGGACTCGAACCTGCAACCAGACCGTTATGAGCGGTCGGCTCTAACCATTGAGCTACAGGCCCTGTCGCACTGCGGTAGCGTGCTCCCTTCCTTACAATGACCGGCCCCAAGCGGCAATTGCGCCCGCCACCGAAAGCCCCTCCCTTTTCCCAGGATTTTTCCCAGGAATGTCCAATAGTTGAGCGGCGCGCCCCAACCCGTTGCCGGATGCTTATTCCTCCGCCTCGGAGCCCGGCGTTAACCCTTTGCTAACCATACACCGGGCAAATTTTGCCCAGTGAAAATGCGTGTCGTTCTGCACAAACGGGGGTCCCGTGGAAGCAAGCGCCATGAATCACATACCGCCCGGCGGCCTTCCGGCCGCCGCAAAAGTGTTTGGCGGACAGAGACGGCATTCGCGCGAGGAAGCGGCGACCATGGTCGATGTGACGGCGGGGCAAGGCGGCACATCCCGCCTGCAGATTCCCACTTTCGATGAAATCAAGGCCATCCTGAAGCGTGGCGATCTGACGCTCGCCTTCGGCGTGCTGACGATCCTCGTCGTCCTGATCCTGCCCCTGCCCGCGATGGTGCTCGATCTGTTTCTGGCGGTCTCGATCACGCTCTCAGTGCTGATCCTGATGACCGCCCTGTTCATCCAGACGCCGCTGGAATTCTCCGCCTTCCCGACCGTCCTTCTGATTTCAACCATGCTGCGGCTGTCGCTCAATATGGCTTCGACCCGCCTGATCCTGGCGCATGGGCATGAAGGCAGCTCCGCCGCCGGTCACGTCATCGAGGCATTCGGCAGCTTCGTGATGAGCGGAAATTTCGTGATCGGCATCATCGTCTTCACGATCCTCGTCATCGTCAATTTTGTCGTCATCACCAAGGGTTCGGGCCGTATCGCCGAAGTCGCCGCGCGCTTTCATCTCGACTCGATGCCGGGCAAGCAGATGGCGATCGACGCCGATCTCTCCGCCGGTTTGATCGACGAGCAGACGGCGAAGAAGCGCCGCAAGGACCTTGAGGACGAGAGCGGCTTCTTCGGTGCGATGGACGGTGCCTCGAAGTTCGTCCGCGGCGACGCCGTCGCGGGCCTGCTGATCGTGTTCATCAATATCATCGGCGGCATCATCATCGGCGTCGCGCAGCAGGGCCTGAGTTTCGGCGACGCCGCGCGCAGCTATACGCTGCTTACAGTCGGTGACGGCCTTGTCACACAAGTGCCTGCGCTGATTGTCTCGACTGCTGCAGGCCTTCTGGTGTCGAAGGCTGGCGTCTCCGGCGCCGCCGACAAGGCGATGGTGAAACAATTCTCCGGCTATCCGCAGGCGCTCGGCATGTCGTCCGGCGTGATGCTGGTGCTGGCAATGCTGCCCGGCATTCCGATGGTCCCGTTCCTGATGCTCAGCGCCGGCGCGGGCGCTCTGGCGTTGAAGGCACGCCATCGCAACACCCACGCCAAGGCCGAGGAAGCCCGCCTGGCTGCTTCGCCCACCGAGGCTGCTGCTGCGGCGACCGCCGAAGAAGAGCCGATCTCGACCGCTCTCAAGATCGACGATCTCAAGATTGAACTTGGTTACGCGCTGCTGCCGCTCGTCAACGGGCCGGACGGCAACGACCGCCTCACCGACCAGATCAAGGCGCTGCGCCGCTCTCTCGCCATCGAGATGGGCTTTGTGATGCCCGCTGTCCGCATTCTTGACAATGTGCAACTCGAGGCCAACACCTACGTCATCAAGATCAAGGAAGTCGACGCTGGTTCAGGCCGCGTCTGGGCCAACCAGTTCATGGTTATGGATCCGGCCGGCAACCAGGTCTCTGTGCCGGGTACGCACACCATCGAGCCAACTTTCGGCCTGCCGGCAACCTGGGTAGATGCCTCGCTGAAGGAAGAAGCCTCGCTCAAGGGCTACACGGTGGTCGATGCCGCGACCGTTCTCTCCACGCATCTCACCGAACTGTTGAAGAACAACATGTCGGACCTGTTGTCCTACGGCGAAGTGCAGAAACTCCTGAAGGATCTGCCGAAGGAGCAGGGCGAACTGGTCAAGGATATCGTCCCGAGCCAGATCACCGTGTCCGGTATTCAGCGCGTGCTTCAGTTGCTGCTCGCCGAACGCATCTCGATCCGCGATCTCTCCACCATTCTCGAGGGCGTTGCCGACGCGCTGGCGTTCTCACGCAATCCGGCGATGCTCGCCGAGCATGTTCGCGCCCGCCTTGCGCGCCAGATCTGCGCCCAGAACACCGCGATCAACGGCTACCTGCCGCTGATCGCGCTCTCTGCCAAATGGGAGCAGGCGTTCGCGGAATCGATCATCGGCACCGGCGAAGACCGGACGCTGGCGATGCAACCCTCCAGGCTGTCGGAATTCATGACCGCGACTCGCGACCGTTTCGAGCAGGCCGCGCGTGAAGGCGAGAACCCGGTGCTTGTCACCTCTGCGGCAATCCGCCCCTTCGTACACTCACTGGTAGAACGCTTCCGCGCCCAGACAACGGTGCTGTCACAGGCAGAAATCCATCCGCGGGCGAAACTCAAGACCGTTGGAAGCGTTTGAGAATCCGGCCTTTCGCCACTCCGGCGGCATGACAATTTCATCACAGCCAAGCAGTTTTTCATTTGTCGCACCTCGCCAGTGCGAGCGGGTTCCATGCGATAAAATTGTATCTATTTGATTTATCGATATTTTTATTTCCCCCGGTAGAGTCTCTCACAAGCGATCAAGAAAGATCACTCGTTTGTGATGGTGTCTGGGAAACAAAACCCCCCTCTACCACGTTTACGAGACATGGAATTTGAACCGGCCGCTCACCGCGCGCGACCAATAAGGCAACCAGGCTAGAACGTGACTAAAACGTGAGGGAGGCGAAATGAACCATTCATTGTACAGCGCTGACCGCATGACCCACCTCAAGATTGTGGTGGTGGCGCTGGTTGCCGCAATCGGTATCGCCGGACTTGGGATTTCAGCACGCCTCTCCACTGGTGACAGTGGTGTGCAGACCGCCCGCGCAACGGCGCCGGTTCTGAAGGCCAGTCATACCATGATGGTTTCCGACTCCGAACAGCAGGTGATCCGCTGACATGAATTTCAGGAATTCATAAGGCTCTCTTCCCCGCCCCCCGAAGTCGCCTTGTGAATATCTTCCGGGACATCTCATCCCCAATGAACCCGGACAAAAAACGCCCGTTTCCCCCACGGGCGTTTTTTGCTGTCTGGCTGTGGGCAACGCAGACCGAAACTTCCGCGGCTTCAGTGCGACGGCACGCTCTCGTAAAGTTTGCCCGCCCATAATGGTTGCGCAGTCGGCTTGCCGCTCGGTGAGCCACCCTTGGCCTCGACCGTCACAGCATAGATCGAATTGTTCACGGCAGCCGCGTCATAGCCGGCAAGCCCGCCACTCACGGTGAATTCGCCGTCGATCACCCCGATGGAGTGCGGCTCTCCGAATTTGCTCGGTACGATCCAGAGTTCATAACTCTTGCCCGCCTCAGGCGGCGGGCCGACACGGCGCACCGTATAACGGCGCGTGGCGGCATCGACCGTCAGAATGAAGCCGGGATCGCGCGCGTCCGATTGCAGCGCAGCCACCCATTGCGCGGCCGCAGGCGGTGGCGGAATCCTGACTTCCACCGTACGAATTTCCGGCTTCATCCGCAGGGCAGCGGGCAATGCCGCCGGACGATAGATTTGCAACGCGACGACGCCCGCGAGCACCGCGGCTACCGCACTCATAACGATACCGAAAACACCATGGCCTTTCGCGGGCGATGGTTTTGCTGTGGTCATCATGGCAGAGGCGCCCTGCCCGGCGGATTCAGATTCCGGTGGGGTGACCGTCAGTTCGGGCGGGACGACCGGAGTGACATTTGGCGCAGAGGACGCATCGAGCGCGGATGTCATCTCCAGTGTGACCGGATCAATGGCATGGAGCGTCGCCTCTCCGCTCCCGTCACCGGCGGAAGCAGACGGAGCCTGTTCTTCCTCTTGGGCAATGCTGGCCTTGATCCTGCTCCAGACATCCGCAGGCGGCTCGACCGACGATACCATCTGATGCAGCGGCGCCAGCTTGCGCTTCCACGCATGGACCAGCGCGAGAAAACCGGGATCGACGATCAGCATCGTCTCGACCAGCGCGCGTTCGTCCGCATCAAGGGTGCCGAGCGCATATTCCGCGGCAAGCGCGATATGATCTTCGCTGTAGGCTATCACGCAAGACCAAGACAGGTTCGAATATCGAGCAGGCTGCTGCGCAGCCAGGTTTTGACGTTGCCAAGTTGCGTATCGAACTTGGCCGCAAGCTGCTCGCGACTCCAGCCATTGTAATAGGCCAGCAGTACGAGTTTCTGCCGGTCGGGTTCAAGTTGCCCGACACATTCCAGCAGCGCCTTCAATTCGTCCGTCATCTCCCGGCGTGACAGAGGCGCAGGCGTGTCGGAGGCAGCGTCAAGATTCGCGGCATGCTCAAGCGGAGCACTGCCACGCTTGCGCACGATATCGATCGCACGATTTCGTGCGATTGACACCATCCATGCAAGTGGCGAAACCTCTCCGGGACTATATTGCCCCGCACTATTCCATATCTTGAGGTAGACCTCCTGGAGGACCTCCTCCGCGAGTGCCTGCTCGCGCACGATGCGCAGCACGATGCCAAACAGCTTTGCGCAGGTCGCCTCGTACAAGCCCTCGAAGGCAGCCCGGTCACGCCGAGCCACCGAGGCCAGCAGCCAAACCAACTGGGCCGGCGTCAACATTCCATGCCCCCAACAAACCGCCGCCCCGCTGGCAGCCCCTCCACGCCTTTATGCCAGCCTCCGCGAAAACTGTAAAACCGGACCTCGCAAGGTCTTAAGATCAGTCTCAAGAGTGGCCATTGTGCGCGGACGACAAAAAAGCCCGGACCTTTCGGGCCGGGCTTTCAAACTGTTGGAAGACAGGCGGGATCAGGCTACCGCGCCGATCCGCGAGCGCATCAGGCCGATGCTGTCGAGATCGGCCTGCTCGCGTGCATTCTCCTCGGCGCGCTCGCGCGCCTGATCGCGCTCGTCCAGAAGCTCGACCTTCTTCAATTCCTCGAAGGCATCCGCCAGATGCGCTTTCGCTTCCTCGAGTTGACCGCGCAGTTCATCCGCGGAACGGGTCAGGTTCTCGCGACGCTGGATCGCGGCCTTGGCATAGGTCGGATAGGCGAAGTGGGATGGATCCTGAATGCCCGCGCGATCCTGCTCGGTCTGGATTTCGCGCTCGAGGTCGACGGACATCCGCTGGAATTCCGCGATCATGGTCTCGATCTGAGCAACCCGGCGACGCTTCTCGTCGACCTGAAATTTCTTCAGACGGATAAGCGTTTCACGTGACTTCATCGACTCGTACTCCCCAGAAGTCCCAATATCAAAACGGGACAGAACCGGCTCCCCGACTGGGCCCCGCCGGCAATCAACAGACGGTGCGGATCATGGCCTGACAAAGTTAGCTTTCCGTTTCCACAGAGGCGAGGATTTGCTGCAATTGCCGGTAGCCAGCTTCCAGCCCGGTCGCCTCGTTCTTGGCCTGGCGCAGGAAGTTCTCGAGCGGCTCGTGGAGGCGGATCGCCTCGTCCACCTCCGCACTGGAGCCGGCCCGATAGGCGCCGAGCCGGATCAGTTCTTCCATGTCCGCATAGGTCGCCATCGCCTGACGGCCACGCATGATCACGGGCAGGAATTCCGGATCGGCCGATTTCGGCATGGTGCGGGAGACGGATTTGAGGATGTTGATGGCCGGGTAGCGGCCACGCTCGGCGATGGAGCGCTCCATCACGATATGTCCGTCGAGAATGCCGCGCACCGCGTCCGCCACCGGCTCATTGTGGTCGTCGCCGTCCACCAGCACCGTAAAGATGCCGGTGATGGTGCCGTCGCCCAAACCCGGCCCGGCTCGCTCCAGCAGTTTCGGCAATTCGGTGAAGACAGTCGGTGTGTAACCCTTGGCGGTTGGCGGCTCTCCCGCCGACAGACCGATCTCGCGCTGCGCCATGGCAAAACGGGTAACAGAATCCATCAGGCACAGCACATTCTGGCCCTCGTCGCGGAAATACTCGGCAATGGCGAGCGTCAGATACGCCGCCTGGCGCCGCATCAAGGCAGGCTCGTCGGAAGTCGCCACCACGACCACCGAGCGCGCCAGGCCCTCCTCACCAAGATCGTCCTGCAGAAACTCCTGCACCTCGCGGCCACGTTCGCCGACAAGACCGATCACCGAAATATCGGCATCGACATTGCGGGCCAGCATCGACAGCAGGACCGACTTGCCGACACCGGAGCCAGCGAAAATACCCATGCGCTGCCCGCTGCAGCATGTGAGAAATGTATTGAGCGCGCGCACGCCAAGATCGAGCGGCTGCCCCACCCGTCTTCGCGAGTGAGCGGGTGGCGGCAGGTTTCGAAACGGCATCGGGGACGCGCCTTGCTCGATCGGCCCCTTGCCGTCGATCGGCTCTCCCATCGCGTTCACGACACGGCCGAGCCACGCTGGCGATGGCCTGACCTGACTCGCCGCATTGGCGATCACCGCCCGGCACCCGCGCCGGACGCCATCCAGTCCGCCGAACGGCATCAGCACCGCGTTGTTGCCGGTGAAGCCGATCACCTCGCAGGGAATGCTACGATCACCGCCTGTCTCGATTACGACTCTGGCGCCGACCGACATCGCGTGGATGGGCCCGGCCACCTCCACCATCAGGCCACGCACGCCTACGACGCGGCCATAAATATTGACGCCGTCGATGTCGCCGATCTGTTCGGCCAAGGCTTTCACTGTAAACCAGTCTTCACTGCAAGCCTCGCGTCACCGGAGCGCCTTCTTCATTTCAAAAAGCTTAAGTTTCCAGAGCTTGGTGGCGCTTCCTTAACCCTGTGTTTACCCGCATCGTTAATGATTGCGTCACTGTCTTTGGTAACTGAAAGCAATTCGACCTTCAGAACGGGGGTGCGAATCGCAGGAGGCGGTCAGGCCCGGCTCCTAATACGGAACTTGAACTTGCGTGGGTACGAAAAGCCACTTCCGTGCAGCATCGTAAGTCGATTCGGCATAATTTGCACGAATAGAGCTTGCAGGCACGAATCAGCTTTTGTTAACCATGTCTGGTCAGGATTCGAATCAGTTGTTCAAAGGCGTTCCAGCGCCGCGAGTTTTGCGGCCGACCTGACGCCCAGAGTGGCGACTATTAGGGGACTGGCATGCGCGTATTGCTGATAGAAGATGACAGCGCCACTGCGCAGTCGATCGAGCTGATGCTCAAATCCGAGAGTTTCAACGTCTACACGACGGACCTCGGAGAAGAAGGCGTCGACCTCGGCAAGCTGTATGATTACGACATCATCCTGCTTGACCTCAATCTGCCCGACATGTCGGGCTACGAGGTGCTCAAGCAGCTTCGGGTTTCCAAGATCAAGACGCCGATCCTGATCCTGTCCGGCCTCGCCGGCATCGAGGACAAGGTCAAGGGCCTCGGCGTCGGTGCCGACGACTACATGACCAAGCCGTTCCACAAGGACGAGCTGGTGGCCCGCATCCACGCCATCGTGCGCCGCTCGAAGGGCCACGCCCAGTCGGTGATCCAGACCGGCGACCTGATCGTCAACCTCGACACCAAGACAGTCGAGGTCGGCGGCCAGCGCGTGCACCTGACTGGCAAGGAATATCAGATGCTGGAGCTGCTCTCGCTCCGCAAGGGCACCACGCTCACCAAGGAAATGTTCCTCAACCATCTCTATGGCGGGATGGACGAGCCGGAACTCAAAATCATCGACGTATTCATCTGCAAGCTGCGCAAGAAGCTCGCCAACGCGTCCGAGGGCCGCAACTTCATCGAAACCGTCTGGGGCCGCGGCTATGTGCTGCGTGAGCCGAGCGAAGACGAAGCCCGCATCCCGGCTTGAGTCTCTCCACGGATTGCAAAAACCCCCGCCATTGGCGGGGTTTTTTATTACGACCGGCAGGCCGGCGATAAAGACAATCAGACTTATCGCGCCGCCATCGCCACACGCATGCCACCTGCGTCCATGGCGGGCATGGTTGAAGGCGATGCCGTCCTGGGAAGATACACGCCACGGCGCTGCTGGCAGGGGCGATAGGCATCGGTAAGCCCGACAACCGTCTCGGCGGCGCCGAGGAGGAGATAGCCGTCCGGCTCGTTTACCTTCATCATCCGGTTGAGGACGTCGGCCTTGGTCGCCTGATCGAAATAGATCAGCACATTGCGACAGAAGATCACGTCGAACCTGCCGAGGCTCGAAAAGTCGTTCAGCAGATTGAATGACTTGAACTGCACCATGGCGCGGATGTCGGTATTGATTTGCCAGGTCTCTCCGATCTGCCTGAAATGAGTGACCAGCTTCTGGATCGGCAAGCCGCGCTGCACCTCGAACTGGCTGTAGATGCCGCTCCTGCACTTCTCGAGCACTTCCTGCGACAGATCCGTCGCAATGATCTCCACCCGCCAGCCCGCAAGCATCTGGCTGAAATCCTTCAAGATCATCGCCAGCGAATAGGGTTCCTGCCCCGTCGAGGCCGCCGCGCACCAGATCCGCAGACTCTTGCGGTTGGCGCGTGCCTTGATGAGTTCGGGGAGAACGCTGTCCTTGAAGTGATCAAACGGAATCTTGTCACGGAAAAAGAACGTCTCGTTGGTGGTCATCGCCTCGACCACGTCGCAGATCCTGCTCTCCACTCCGCTCTTGAGTTCCGCGATCAGATCGGCCAGCCCACCAAGATTGGCTTTGCGCGCGAGTGGCATGAGACGGCTTTCGATCAGGTACTGCTTGTCGTCCGACAGAACCAGCCCGGATCTTTCCTTCAGGAGCTTGCGCAGAAAATCATACTCAGCCTGAATCACGAGAAATCTCCTGAGAGGATCTTTTGTATTCTTTGGCCGATCTGGTTGAGCGGCAAGACAGCGGAGCAGATACCAGCTTGGGCAGCGGCGCCCGGCATTCCCCACACCACCGACGTCGCTTCGTCCTGGGCGATCACGTTGCCACCGGCGGCAACAATATCCTTGCCGCCGCGCATACCATCGGACCCCATGCCGGTCAGGATGACCGCCAGCAGGTCGCCCTTCCAGACGTCGATCGCCGACATGAACAGAGGATCCACCGCAGGACGGCAGAAATTGACCTGAGGGCCATCGTCGAGCGCAATCGCAACGTTGGCGCCCTGACGCCCCACGCGCATGTGCAGTCCACCCGGCGCAATATAAATATTGCCGCGCTTGATCAGCTGGCCATCCACACCCTCATGCGCCGGACGGCCGCTGGCACGGCTGATATGCTGGGCGAGAATGGTAGTGAAGGTCGGCGGCATATGCTGGGTAATCAGCACCGGCACCCGGTCAACGATCGGAGCCAGCTCGGCGGCAAGCGCAGTCAGCGCCTGCGGGCCGCCGGTCGAAGAACCGATCAAAAGTGCCTGTGGTCTGGCCTTGTGGAACGGACGGAGTGAAAATCTGGTCGGCGTGTGTTGAAGCGGTGCCGCCGCCGGGGCTGCCGCCGGATGAGCGGTGGCCGGCGCCAAAGGCGGACTCGAAATGCGGCGGCGCACCAGGCGAGCGGTGAGATGGCGGATCTTCTGCACCAGTTCGTGCCGGAACGTGTCGGCGCCGCCAAGGTGATTGCTTTCAGGCTTCGGGATGTAGTCGGAGGCGCCGAGCGACAGCGCCTTGAAGCTGATCTCGGCGTTCCGCAGCGTCAGCGTCGACGCCATGATGACGACGAGATCGCGCTTCTTTGCCAGCAGCAGCGGAAGCGCGGTGATGCCGTCCATGTCCGGCATCTCGATGTCGAGGATCACAGCGTCAGGGTTAATCCGCTCGATCTGATTCACCGCATCGACGCCAGTGCGGCAGGAGGCCGCCACGACCATATCGGTTTCAGCCTCAATCCAGCGCGTGATGATGCCGCGGATGATGGCGGAATCATCCACCACCATAATTCGAATGCGCTCACCGCTCGTCGCGACCGGATGAGGGGCGGCTGCCAAATCGATACTCATTCAGATACCAAACACGCTTTCTGCCAGAGGCAGGAGGACACAATATCGATCCGGCGACTTGCCTCGCCGTTAGATCAAGCCGACTTCCTGAAACTTCGCAGTGACGATCTCCTTATCGAACGGCTTCATGATGTACTCGTTGGCGCCCGCATGAAGCGCGCGTGCGATGTGAGCAACATCGTTCTCTGTGGTACAGAATACGACCTTCGGCTTTTCGCCGTTCGGCATCATGCGCAGATTGCGCAGGAATTCATGCCCGTCCATGACCGGCATGTTCCAGTCGAGCAGCACGGCATCAGGAAGACCCCGCCTGCAGACTTCCATGGCCTTCTCACCATCTTCGGCTTCGATGATTTCGAAATTCAGCCCTTCCAGGATCCGGCGCGCGACTTTGCGGATCACGCTGGAGTCATCGACGACGAGACATGTTTTCATGCTGACCTCTATTTCCAACTGCTGATGCGATCTCACGCCGCCATCATGTCAGGAACTATCTCCAGAACCCGGTCGATATCGAGCACCACCATCAACTGTCCTTCGAGCCGATGGATGCCGCCCGCCACCTTCTGCATGCCGCGATCCAGATTGACCGGATTCATTTCCCGGCTGTCGTCGGACAGCTTCATGACCTCTCCGATCGAATCGATCAGCAATCCGTAGGACTCGCCGCGATGATCGACACCGATCGCCATCGGCGGACGACCATCATCGATCTTCGGCAGGCCGAGCCGCGCGCGCATATCGATCGCAGTGACGATCCGGCCGCGCAGGTTGAGCACACCTGCGATGTCATTGGAGGCGAGCGGCACGCGGGTCAACCGCTCGGGCATAAACACGTCCTGCACGCGAGAGATCGGCAGGCCGAACAGTTGCCCCCCAATCATGGCGGTGACGTATTCGGTGATCTGACCGTCGGCTTTCTGGGCTTGCTGATCCATAATCGCTATCCTTATGCCGCACGGTTGTCGCGAGCGGCCTGTTCCTTCAACGCCGCGATCAGACCAGGCCGGTCGAACTTCGCAACATAATCGTGGAAACCGACCTGACGGCCGCGCTCGATCGCAGCCGGAGAAACCAGAGACGACAACGCGATGATCGGGGTTTCGTTGTTGCGCTGGTCACCGCGAATGGCCTCGGCGAATTCAAAGCCGTTCATGTCCGGCATCTCGATATCGGTGAGGATGACGTTGAACTGCTTTCCTGCGCGCAGGATATTCAGCCCCTCATTCGCGTTGGCTGCGGTCTGAACGCTGTAGCCCGCAGCCTTCAGAACCGGCGCCAGCATGTTGCGGAAGAATGCGGAGTCGTCGACCAGGAGAACCTCTTGCGTGAGGCTCGTACGCTGCATGTCCTTGCGGGTGAACCAATCGGCGAACGCCATCGGCAGGAAGTGACCGACATCAATCACCTCGGTTGCCTGCCCCTTGATGACGGCGGAGCCGAGCAGGCCTTCCTGCACGCTCGCGACCTCGATGTTGAGGCTTTCCTCGACGATATCGACAATCTCATCGACCACGAGACCCATGGAGCGGCCGTCATCGACAAACACCAGGATCGACTGCACACCCTCGGTGCGGATCGCAACGCCTTCCATGCTCACGAGCGGCATCAGATGATCGCGATACTGGACCATATGGCGACCGTTGGAGAACTCGATCTTCTCCGCCGCGATCTCCTCGAGACGGGTCACGAGCGCAAGCGGCACGGCCTTTGGCTGGGTATTGCCGGCGTGGAAGACGAGTAGCGAAGTGAGTTGTTCGGAGCCGGCGACGCGCGCCGCTGCGTTTTCGTCCATCATCTCGGCCTGCGCCGACATCGAGTTGCCGACGGACTGCGAGATGCCGTTCGGATCGATAATCATAATGACGGCGCCATCGCCCAGAATGGTATTGCCGGAGAACATGTTGATGTGGCGCAGCTTGGTCGACATCGGCTTGACGACGATTTCCTCGGTGTGGAAGACGCCATCAACTACAATACCGAAGGTCTGGCTGCCGACCTGCATCACCACGATGAAGCCATTCTCCGGATCGATCTCCTGGCCGTCGTCGATGTTGAGCAGCTTGCGCAGGTGCAGCAGCGGCAACAGCTTGTTGCGCAGGCGGAGCACCGGGGTGTCCTTGATGCGCTCGATCCGGTGATCCGAATTGGCGCGTGCCCGCACCAGTTCGACCACCGCAATTTGCGGGATCGCGAACCGCTCGCCCGCAGATTCCACGATCAGCGCGGAAACGATCGCGAGCGTCAGCGGAATCTTGATGGTGAAGGATGAGCCTTCACCCGGCACCGACTTGACGTCGATGGTGCCGCCGATCTGGTCGATATTGGTGCGCACCACGTCCATGCCAACGCCGCGGCCGGAAACGCTGGTGACCGCCGCCGCCGTCGAGAACCCCGGCGCGAAAATGAACTTGTGAATCTGAGCCTCGCTCATCTTCTCAAGATCAGCTTCCGTCACGAGACCGTTCTGAACGGCCTTCTGCTTGATGCGCTCGGTGTTCAGGCCCTGACCGTTGTCGGCGATGCAGATGATGATGTGGCCGCCTTCATGATAGGCGGAGACGCGGATGGTGCCGACTTCAGGTTTGCCTGCGGCAACGCGGGCCGCCGTGCTTTCCAGGCCGTGATCGGCCGAGTTGCGCACCATGTGCGTCAGCGGATCCTTGATCAGGTCGAGCACCTGGCGGTCAAGCTCGGTATCGGCGCCGTGCATCTCGAGTTCGATCTGCTTGCCGAGTTCACTTGAGAGGTCGCGCACGATGCGCGGCAGCTTCTGCCAGGCATTGCCGATCGGCTGCATGCGCGTCTTCATGACGCCTTCCTGCAGTTCGGCGGTGACGTTGGACAGGCGCTGCAATGGCACCTTGAATTCATTCTCTTCGTGGCGACGGCTGATTTCCAGCAGCTGGTTGCGGGTCAGCACCAGTTCGGAAACCATCGTCATCAGATGTTCGAGCGCATCAACGTTGACGCGGATTGATTGCGAGGCGATCTTGTCGGCGTCCGAGCCTTCGCCCTCACCAGCAGCCTTGCGCGCGGTCAGCTTTGCCGGGGGCTTGGCGGCAGGCTTGGGCGCGGCTGCGGCATGTGCCGGCGGTGGCGCAGCGGCAGCGACAGGCGCGGCCGGAGCAGCCGTCTCGACTGCCGTTTCGCGGAATGCACGCTCCAGCTCGTCAAGCGAGACTTCACCCGGTCGCAACTCGCGCTCCAGGGTCTGGGCAACAAGGCTACCTTGCGCGACGGTGGCGGAGGATACAGCCGGCGCAGAAGCGGGCGGACCACCTTCCTTCGAAGCCATGCCGGCCTCCACCATCTTCTCCAGCGCGCCGATCAGGTCGGGATCGGAGCCTGCCGGCTCGGCCTCGCTCGATTCGAGTTCGCCCAGGATGTCCTTGATGCGGTCGATGGTGCTGAGGATCAGCGAGACGGCTTCGCCGGTCACCGGCATGCCGTCACGGAATTTGCCCATCAGGGTTTCGGCCGCATGGGCCAGCGCCTCCAGGCGCGGCAGGCCGAGAAAGCCGCACGTGCCCTTGATGGTGTGAACGAGTCGGAAAATGTTATCCAGGATCTTGGCGTTATTCGGATCCTGCTCAAAACGAACCAATTGATTGTCGACGGTATCGAGGCTCTCATTCGTTTCCGTCAGGAATTCACGCAACAAATCATCCATGAAACAGCCCAGCCTTCGAACGGAGGCGGCGAGACGCGCCTGCCAAGTCTGGGCACTTTCAACGGAAAGCGTTTAATAATGGTGAGCAAAAGGTATTTTTGTTTGGAGCAGTTTCTCGCCTGCCACCTGCGGCCTCAACCGGCCGCAGGAATAACAGTTCGTTAAGACTTGAATGACCTCACGAGGTTGCCACCACAACGGCATCCTCTTCCTTGACCATGCCAACTTTGAAGCCGCAGGCCTGCGCCAGCAGCGCAGTATAATAAGGCTGCACCGCATGCGCGGTGACGGAAGCTGCATTTTCGAGGTTGAGCTGGTCGGCGATGCCGTGCGGCTCACGCGCATTTGCCCCGACTGCGCGGACGCGGAATCCCATCGTATCGCCCTCGCCGACCGGATCGATCACCAGTTCGCCGCCACGCGGGATCGCCTGCTGCGCGATCACCAGCATGTTGAGGAGCAGCTTGACGCGGTTTTTCGCCAGCAACATGTGCGGCAAATTCCATGTCAGCCTGGTCTTGCCATCCTCCAGATGGCCGCGCGCCACCTTCTGCGCGTCGCCAAGGTCGATCTGCGTCCCCGCCGAGCCTGCCGCACCGTAGGCGATGCGGCAGAACTGCAACCGCGCCGAGGTGCTGACCGCGCTCTTGCGGATCAGATCGAGGGCGAATTCCTTGTCTTCTGCCTTGTTGCTCGAATCCATCACCTCCAGGCCGTTGACGATGGCGCCGACCGGATTGATGAGGTCGTGGCAAACCCTTGAAGACAGCAACGCAGCCAAATCGAGGGCATCGGGAGCGCCGGGGGTGCCTGACATGAAAATTTTCCTGCTGTGGTTTGGTGTGTGATAACGATCCGCCGCTGCGGTTTCCGCAGCCGAATCACGCCGGACCGTGATTTGATACACTGCGAAGCCTGCCGCGGCCACACGGGCCACCGGGGAACCACAGCAGACCTGGAAAGAGATCGTGGCTGAAGAGGTGATCCTCGACGGCGAAAACGCCTTCGCATTGATGAAGCCGCTCACGAGGCTTGCCGTTCAGGCGGGCGCGGCGATCCTTGCCGTCAATCGCCGCACCATGAGGCTGGATAAAAAAATCGACGGTTCGGCGGTGACCGACGCCGATGCCGTGGCCGATGCTATCATCGCCGAAGGCTTGGCGAAACTCGCACCCAATATCCCGGTGCTGTCGGAAGAACGCACCCATCTGGCCGCACGCCCCTACCGCGGCAGTTTCTTCCTGATCGACCCTCTCGACGGCACACGTGAGTTTATCGCCGGGACTGACGAATTCACCGTCAACATCGCGCTCGTCACACGTGGTGAGCCCACCCTCGGCATCGTCGCCGCACCTGCGCTCGGGACCGTCTGGCGAGGAATTGTCGGCCTCGGCGCCGAACGCCTGGTCGTGACCAAGGATGCCACGGTTTACGGCGCTCCGCAGCCAATCCGAACGCGGCCCCATCCCGGCCTCGCCGCGCCATGGATCGTTGCCGTCAGCCGCTCGCACGGCGACCCTCATACCGAAGCCTTCATCGCCGAGCGTCCCGGCGCAATCCGGCAGGTTCTCGGCTCTGCAATCAAGTTCTGCCGCGTGGCGGAAGGAGGCGCCGATATTTACCCCCGCCTCTCTCCCACCAGCGAATGGGACGTCGCCGCAGGCCATGCCATTGTCACCGCAGCCGGGGGCCTGGTCACCGATGGCCGCGGCCAGCCTTTGAGGTTCGGCGAGAAGCGCGAAGGCTTCCTGGTTCAGGACTTCATCGCATGGGGCGACTCGCAGGCCGCGCACCGCGACCGCGCATAGGTGCGGGATCAGTAATCGGCAAGGGTCTCGCTGAGCGCCGGCCATTTCTCGGCCGCCTTGCCAAGGCGTGAAGGATCGGCCGTGAAGGCGTCGCGATTCTCAACCCTGCTGAACAGGTAAAGACGCTGGCCATGGACAAGCCAGATCAGCGGCCGCCCGGCGACGATCCGGCCTTGCGCAAGGTCGACAGGATCATAGCCGCCGAATTGCGGGCCGTAGATATGAGGGGCGGAGAGAAAGATGTCCCTGTCCCGCTCATCAACGAAGCGCCAGATCGCGCCGCCCTGATACGTCTCAATTCCGGGCTTTCCGGCAATGGGCCCGGACTGGATGAAATAGCCCACCGGATCATAGCCGTTGATCGCAAGCCCGGTGTGATGGTTTACAACAACTCGCTCGGTTGATGCCGCCCGCACCGCCGCGACAGGCCCCACGACCGCAAAAACGGCCAGAATTCCCGCTGTGATCGGGCCTTTTTGGCGCCGCCCTTTATTTTCCTGCCGCCATACCGTCATAGTTGCTGCCGATAAAGTTCGAGTCGCGTGAGTTTAGGGTCTGTCTGTCAGCAAGCCGTTAAGCTGGGAGCAGGCCCTGCTCGCTTTACCAGGCGCCTTCACCAAGCGCCTTCTGGGGGTTTTCATGAATTTCGCTCTGCGTTGTGCAGCCCTGCTTTTCGCGGCGGCGATCTCGTTCTCCACCCCTGCTTCGGCGCAACAGGGCCCACGTTCCGATTCCTACCGGTCCGACGAACTGGTGGTGGCGGGCCATCGTTTCTTCGGCAATGTCTCGCGCGGTCTCGCCTCGATCATCGAGCGGGCGGTCAGCCGCTGGGGCCTGCCGAACGGCTACGTGCTCGGTGAGGAAGGCGCCGGCGCATTCGTCGCCGGCCTGCGCTACGGCGAGGGCACGCTTTATACGAAGAACGCAGGCGACCTGAAGGTGTTCTGGCAGGGTCCCTCGATCGGCTTCGACTGGGGCGGCGACGGCGCGCGGACGATGATGCTGGTCTACAACCTGCCTGCCACCAGCGCGATCTACCAGCGCTTCGCTGGCATCGACGGCTCGGCCTATGTGATCGGCGGCTTCGGCATGACGGCTCTCACCGCAAACCACATCGTGTTGGTGCCGATCCGGGCGGGCGTGGGTCTCCGCCTCGGCGCGAGTGTTGGCTATCTGAAGTTCACCCCTCGCGCGACATGGAATCCCTTCTGAGGGTTCCCTGTACCATTTTCGAACGCCGCGGCGTGTTTCACGCCGACCGGACGATCTGCTAGTTTCTGCTCGTTTTGAGCGTGGCGGCTGGGTTGGGCCGCCCTTGCGGGAGTTGCCCTATGATTGAGCCGATCATGTATCTGGCGATCGGTTTTCTGGTCTCGATGCTGTGTGCACTGATGATCATGCCGCTGGTGCACAACCGCGCGGTGCGGCTGACGACGCGGCGCCTCGAGGCGGCGGCGCCATTGTCGATGGCCGAGATTCAGGCCGACAAGGACCAGCTTCGCGCCGAATTCGCGATGTCCGCCCGCAAGCTTGAAATGAGCGTTGAGCAGCTCAAGGCCAAGACCACCAGCCAGCAGGCCGAGCTTGGAAAGAAGGCCGACGCCATCAACCGCCTGAAGATGGAGCTTGGGGAGAAAAGCGCAGCGATCTTCACGCTGGAGACACGCGAAAAGGCGTTGCACGAACAACTTCAGGCCACAGAGAAGGAGTTCTCGCTCAAGACCGATAGCCTGCGCGGTGCCGAACAGGCGCTGCGCGAAAAGCAGATCGAACTGACAAAACTGTCCAGCGAATTGTCCGACCGCTCGCAGACGGCGGAGGCTCGCCAGGCTGAACTTGTCACGGTGCGTGCCGAGATCGAGGCGTTGCAGACCCGCGTTGCCGGTGCCGAACAGGAACACACCGAGGCCCGCGCCCGCCTCGACGATCAGCGCGGCAAGTCGGAAACGGCGAGCCGCGAACTGAACGACGCCCGCTCCCACGCCGCAACGCTGACCGGCCGCCTCGGCGAACTCGACGGCCAGTTGCTGACGCAATCCCAAAAAGCTGAAGCGCTGGCGAAACGCGTTGAAGAACTGGAAGCCCGGCTCACGACACAGGACAAGGCACTCGCCCAGCGCGACCAGGACAACAGCGAACTGCGCAAGCAGGTCGAAGCTGCCAATGACGAGCGGGCAGAACTCGTGCGCGAACTGGCTGCCGCCAGACAGCAGGCTGACAAGGCTTCCGCGGAGGAACAGCAGGAAAACGGATTGCTGCGTGAACGCATCAATTCCATTGCCGCCGAAGTTGCGGGATTGGCGGGCAAGCTCGAGGGGCCGGATTCGCCGATCCAGAAAATCCTCGCTGCGGAGAACGGGTCGACACCCGCGATCAGCGCCATCGTCAATGGCGATACTACAAAGGGCGCAGCCGGAGCGCAGGGCAGCCTCGCCCAGCGCATTCGCGCACTTCAGGAAGTGCAGACCGCACGTATCGGCAAGGCCTGACACGCCCCGGCAGGCCTGAATTCGCCTGATCGGACCTTGACACCTTGGCCATGAGCTTCGTAAATCGCCGCCTTCACGGCCTCTTGCAGGCCGTCCCGGGCGCATAGCTCAGCGGGAGAGCGTTCCCTTCACACGGGAGAGGTCCAAGGTTCGATCCCTTGTGCGCCCACCACTGATTCATGCATCAGGATCTCGCATTCCTGGCCGGTAAAATTTTCCGCAGTGTCTCTCATCGAGAGACCATATGCCGCTTTCACGTTGCTGTGGGTTGCGGCTCTCTGCAGAATGTGGCCTTTCTGCATGATCAGGTCATTTGAAAGGTTCGTCGATGAAGCGTGTCGTTTTGTTATTGTCCGCCTGCATGATCCTGAGCAGCGCATCGCTCGCCACCGCGCAGGAAGCGAACAGCAGCGACGTCATGTTCCCGAGCTTTTTCTCCTCCGGAATCGGTCGCTCCAGCCCGGTTCCGCGCGAGCGGGTCAGCTATCAAGGCAACTACGCACCGGGCAGTATCGTCATCGATACACGGGAGCGGCGGCTTTATCTCATCACCGGCCCCGGCGAGGCGCTGCGCTACGGCATTGGCGTCGGTCGCGACGGCTTCCGCTGGGCTGGCGTTCATCGCATCACCGCCAAGAAAGAATGGCCGAGCTGGACACCGCCGGCGCAAATGCTGCGCCGGCGCCCCGATCTGCCGCGCCACATGGCGGGCGGGCCGGATAACCCGCTCGGCGCACGCGCGATGTATCTGGGTTCGACGCTCTATCGCATTCATGGCTCGAACGAACCTGAAACCATCGGACAGGCCGTGTCGTCGGGGTGCTTCCGCATGATCAACGAGGATGTCATCGACCTGTATAACCGCGTCTCCGTCGGCGCGACGGTTTACGTCAAGAACTGAACATGAAGCAGGGAGCGCGCCTCAGCCTCGCGATCCTTGCAGCAACCGCTCTTGCGAGTCCGGTGTTCGCGGCAGACGCCGGTATCCCTTCCATCGCGGTAAACCAGCATAACGAGAAAACCGATTTCACCGACGCGGAGATCATCGATGGTTTTCTAAAAACAACCTTCGGAGCCGAGTATCAACTCGCAGGCAAGGTCGATCGCATCAGAAAATTCGACAAGCCGGTTCGGGTTTTCATCACCGGCGCGGACAGACCGGATCGCAGCCGCCAGATCGAAACCGTGACGGCCGACATCGGCGAGCACATCGACCATCTCGATATCGCCGTGACCGAACATCGCGATGAAGCCAATTTGATCGTGCGGTTGGTGCGCGACCGCGACCTCGACAGTTCGATCCGCAAATCCTACGGTACGACAACAGCTCGCAAGATCCGCAAATCCCTCAACCCGCAGTGCTTGTCGGGCTTCCGGAAAAACAGCCAGTACGAAATCGAATACGCTGAGGTCATTCTGACGGTCGACAGCGGCGATTTTGTCTTTTTCGATTGTGCCTATGAGGAAATGTTGCAATCGCTGGGGCCGATCAATGACACCGGATCGGTACCGTGGACGATGTTCAATGACTCGGTGTCGATGGGCTTTTTTGACACCTACGACCGCTATCTTCTCAACATCCTCTACGATCCCCGCGTCAAGGCCGGCATGAGCGTCGATCAGGTCCGCCCGCTATTGCCCGCCATCCTCAAGGATATCCGCGCCAGGATCGCTCCATCAGTCAAAGAACGCCACTAGCGGTCCGGTTCCAACATTCGCATCCCGCTGTCGCAAGCACGTTTGCGAATGCTGGAATCAAAGGACCACTGGCAAATACAGGTTCTGGTGGAGTCTTGGATTTGACATGCGCTTTGCGCAGCCTGTGGCCCGTGGGTGGCAAATGTCAAATCCACTCCACCAGCTGCAAGCCTTGGGCAAGGTTGCGCGATGCCTCTTTTGCCTTGCGCGCAGCATCGTCGGCAGAGCGGGCGCACCGGCGATTTCCCTCATGCTGCTGGCGATCTCCGATACGCTCTTGGCGGCGACCTGCATGTTCGACGAAGTGCTTTGCATCACCGTCGCGATGAGCGGCCTCGAGAAACGCGCCGTGACGCTGGCCGCGGATTTCCTCCAGCCGGTAGCCGAGCGCTCCGGGGCACGCGCCTCAAGTTCACTAAACAACCACAGCGTGTCACGCAATAATAACTCCACCAGAAAGAACAATTATCAAGATACCAGCAGGCTCGCGGCAAAACATGATGACGACGCGTCATGGCCGCGTCCCGGGGCACGACCCGGCATGGCCTCGGCCGTCCGCGCGGTGTATCACGGGCGCGCTTACCAACGCGCAGTTGAGAGGATTGACGTTTGACCCGGGATTCTTCTGCCAAGCCGTTCATCGACGTTCTTTCGGGCCAGCGGCAAACTGTTCCTCCCATCTGGATGATGCGGCAGGCCGGCCGTTACCTGCCGGAATATCGCGCCGTGCGGGAAAAGGCGGGCGGATTCCTCGATCTCGTCTACAACCCCGAGCTTGCGGCTGAAGTGACGCTGCAGCCGATCCGCCGGTTCGGCTTCGACGCCGCAATCATCTTCTCCGATATCCTTGTGGTACCGCATGCGCTGGGCCGCGATGTCCGCTTCGAGGCCGGTGAAGGTCCCCGGCTCGATCCGCTCGATACCCCCGAAAAGATCGGGGCGGAAAAATTCTCGGCGGATTTTGCGACCTTCGAGCCGGTGTACGAGGCCTTGCGCCGTGTCCGCAGCGAGTTGTCCCCGAACGTCGCTCTGATCGGCTTTTGCGGCGCGCCGTGGACGGTCGCGACCTACATGGTCGCCGGTCACGGCACGCCCGATCAGGCTCCCGCGCGGCTCCTCGCCTATCGCGATCCGAAGGCGTTCGGGAGAATGATCGACGCCGTCGTCGAGACCTCGATCCGTTATCTGCTTGGCCAGCTCGCGGCCAGCGCGGAGGTGCTGCAGATTTTCGATACCTGGGCCGGCGTGCTGCCGCCCGCCGAATTCGTCCGCTGGTCGATCGAGCCGACGCGGCGCATCGTCGAAGGCGTCCGCGCACAGGTACCGGGTGCGAAGATCATCGGCTTTCCGCGCGGCGCCGGCGCGATGCTGCCCGCCTACGCCGCCCGCACCGGCGTCGATGCCGTCAGCATCGACTGGGCCAGCGAGCCGTCATTCATGCGCGAATATGTGCAGAGCCGCGTCGCCCTGCAGGGCAATCTCGATCCGCTGGCGCTGATCGCGGGCGGCGATGCCCTCGACAAAGCCGTCGATGACGTGCTTGCGAATTACGCGGGCGGCCGGCTGATCTTCAATCTCGGCCACGGCATCCTGCCTGAGACACCGATTTCCCATGTCGAGCGCATGATCGCGCGTGTGCGATCCTACAAGGGCTAATGCGACAGCGGCCGGGTGCGCGCGATCACATCGGCCGCGCCTCTCGCAAGCAGATCGAAAGCCACCGCACGCCCCAGCTCACGGGGCCGTCCGGCAGGCCCGCGCCGCGTGACTTCGATAAAATGATCGCTGGCTTCGTCGAGTACCGCCGCCTTCAGCGAAATCTCGTGCCCTTCGATGATGGCATAACCCGCGATCGGCGAATTGCAGTGCCCATTCAGCACCCACAGCACCTCGCGCTCTGCTTCGGCGCATCGGCGCGAGGCCGCGTTATCGATTTTCGCAAGACGAGCCAGCGTGTCCCAGTCGGCGGCCGCACATTCCACCGCGACGATGCCCTGCCCGACGGCGGGCAGCATCTCGTCGGGGGAAAATTGGTGGACGATGCGGCTGGCAAAGCCGACGCGCTCAAGGCCCGCGCGCGCCATCACCAGTGCATCAGCGGGCCCGGCCTCGCCACCGTCCGGCAGGCGCTGCATCTCGCGCCTGTCGAGCTTGCGGATCCGTGTATCGGCGGCGCCGCGAAAATGAATGACCTCGGATTCCGGAAACAGGCGACGCACATAGGCGGCGCGGCGCACCGCATTGGTGCCGATCTTGAATCCCTTGCCGCGCGAGCGCCGCAATTCATCAAGCGTCACGCCGTCCCGTACCACCAGAGCGTCCGTCGGCGGGTCGCGCAGAAGCATTGCGCCAATCACGAGGCTTGGCGTGTCTTCGTTGCCTGGCATGTCCTTGAGCGAGTGCATCGCCGCTTCAAGGCGGCCTTCGCGAACGGCATCGCGGATCTGGGCGACGAACGCCCCGCCCTTGCCGCCAAGGTCGAGCAGCTTGCCGGTCTGGTCCTGATCACCGGTGGTCTCGAACTTGACAATCTCCACCGCAAGGCTCGGGTCGGCCGCCGTCAACTGGCGCGCGATCTCATTGGTCTGCGCCAGCGCCATCGCGCTCTTGCGCGTGCCGATCCGCATCAGTCGTTTTGTCAATGAACGGGCTTCCACTATGATTACCGGTCTCCCATAGCTTTGAAAAAGGCCTCTCACAAGCTAAAGCTAGCGGGTCAATCCGCCCCCGGAAGCATCCTTGAGTCCAATTATCCAGAACGGCGCTCCTCGTTTATGAAGATAGCCCTCATTACATATAGCGCTGACCCTGCACGGGGCGGGGCGGAAGGCTACACAATCGAATTGGCGGAGGCACTTATCAGACGCGGCAACGATGTTTCCGTCCTCCATTACACGCCGCTCAGGAATAACTGCTCAACCAGCCTCAATTACATCCAGGTCGAGAAACGCCGCAGGACAAAGGCCGCGCAATACCTCGAATTTATCGATGCGGTGGACGAACACATCGCTCAGGGCCAATTTGATATCGTTCACGCCATGCTTCCGGTCCGGCGCTGCGATATTTATCAGCCTCATGCCGGATTGGCGATCGAAGCAATCAATGGCAACAACAAGCGGCGGCAAGGCCTGGGCCGATTTCTGGCACGCATCGGCAACCAACTGAACAGCAAGCGACAGCTCTATGCACGCGTTGAGCGCAATCTGCTCACATCACCTTCAGCGCCGACAATCATTTGCCTCAGCGAGGCAATGAAAACCAAAGTCGCGTCCGCCATCGGACGTAGCCATGCCCGTCTTTCGGTCATTTACAACGCCGTCGATCTGGCTCGGTATGATAAAAATCTTGATCCCACGGCTGGCACCCGCCTCAGAGAAAAATTCAACATAACGCCCGATCAAACGGTTGCGTTATTCATCGCTCAGGATTTCGAACGAAAGGGACTCGCCGTCTCGTTGAAAGCCATAGCCGAGGCTCGTCATCAAGCACTCAGGCTTATTGTTGTTGGAAGCGACAAGTCCGAACCATATCAGCGCCTCGCGGACACACTCGGAATATCCCGGAGCGTGATCTTCGCCGGAGGCGTTCGTGATCCCTACCCGTTTTATGCAGCAGCAGACATCGTTCTTTTTCCCTCGCTCTTTGATCCCTTTGGATTGGTTCCCGCTGAATCCGTTGCGATGGGCGTGCCACCCATCATTAGCCGGCAATGCGGCGTGAGCGAGCTTCTCACTCATAACCATGACGCACTAATTATCGAAAATCCTGAGCAGATTTCCGAGCTCGTCTCAGCCATTAACACAAGTCTTGAACCGGGCGTGCGCCAACGGCTCGCATCCAATTGCATTCAAACACGTCAAAAATTCTCTTACGAAAAGCATCTGGACTTGATCCTTCAACACTATCACGCACGAATAGGTTCATCCTAGAAGGAGTTCGTGGTTGCTCGCCGCCCTTGACGACACGGAAGCATCGTCGTTTTCTCCCCCAGACCATAATCTTGGCAGGGCGTTTTCCTGAGCACGCAGCACTCTCAAAAAATTGGGCGGCGAAGTGCCACTTCTTGCAGTTCCTGCGGAGATTTCCTGTTAACAAGGCTTGTGGGTTTGCGTATAATATACATATGAAATGTATCTTATACGCGCGGCCGCGTGCCAATCCGCTTTGAATCTGTGCATGTGCCCCGCGGGAAGGATATCCGATGACTCACGTCGTCACCGACAACTGCGTCAAATGCAAATATATGGACTGTGTGGAGGTCTGTCCGGTCGATTGCTTTTATGAAGGCGAGAACATGCTCGTCATCCATCCCGATGAATGCATCGATTGCGGCGTTTGCGTGCCCGAATGCCCGGCTGAGGCAATCTTCCCGGATTCGGACCCTGCGGCAGAGCCGAAATGGCTGGAGCAGAACCGAAAATATGCCTCTCTTTGGCCGAATATCCCGTTCAAGAAGACGCCTCCGGAAGATGCCGACAAATGGAACGGCGTGAAGGACAAGTACGAACAATATTTCAGCGAGAAACCCGGCGACGGCGGTTAAAAAGCCTCCGCCCGGGCCGCCATTAGCACCGCTTGCCGCCGCAGCCAAATCAGGGTGAAATGCCTCTTTGAGACAGCATCGCCGTGCCAGGTCATATTCCACCCGCAAATCCCTTCGACGACAATCTCCTCCAGCATGGGCTGGAGGATTCCGGCATTGGCACCTGTGATCTCAATCTCGCGACCCGCGAACTGGCGCTGTCGCCAACGGCGTGCAAGCTGTTCGGCCTTTCCCCTGACGAAAGCATCGACTACACGCGGTTCCTCTCCCTGCTCGAGCCGGAAGATCGCGAGCGAACCGAGCGCGGGATCGAGCGCTCAATCGCGGACGGCACCAATTTCGACATCCAGTACCGGATCGCCACGCCGCATGGAGCAACCCATTGGCTGCGAACCCGCAGTGCCGTCGTCAAGGGACAGAACGGCGCGGTGCATTTATCCGGCATCGTCATCGACATCGAGGAACAGAAACAACTCGAAGCCGCCCTGCGGGTTCGGGAAGGCCATCTGCGCTCGATCCTGGAAACCATCCCCGACGCGATGATCGTGATCGACGGCCGCGGCATCATGCAGTTCTTCAGCAAGGCTGCGGTCCGGCAGTTTGGCTACAGTGAAAGCGAGGCCATCGGCAAGAACGTCAGCATGCTGATGCCCAATCCGGACAGCGCCCGCCATGACAGTTATCTCGAGCGCTATCGCGCCACCGGCGAGCGCCGCATCATCGGCGTCGGTCGCATCGTATCCGGCAAGCGCAAGGACGGGACGATCTTCCCGATGCACCTGTCGATCGGCGAGATGCAGACCGAGGGCGAGCCCTATTTCACCGGTTTCGTGCGCGACCTCACCGAATATCAACAGACGCAAGCCCGGATGCAGGAACTGCAATCCGAGCTCGTGCATGTCTCGCGCCTGACCGCGATGGGCGAAATGGCCTCGGCACTGGCACACGAGTTGAACCAGCCGCTCGCCGCCATCAGCAATTACCTGAAGGGTTCGCGGCGTTTGCTCGCCTCCGACACCGAGGAAAACCGGGCGAAGATCGAATCCGCGATGGACCGCGCCGCCGAACAGGCCATTCGCGCGGGCCAGATCATCCGTCGCCTGCGCGATTTCGTCTCACGCGGGGAGTCCGAAAAGCGAGTCGAGAAGGCCTCGAAGCTGATCGAGGAAGCCGGCGCGCTTGGCCTCACAGGTGCGCGCGAACAGGGCGTGTCGCTCCATTTCAATCTCGATCCGGATCACGACCTCGTTCTGGTCGATCGCGTCCAGATCCAGCAGGTTCTCGTCAATCTGTTCCGCAATGCGCTCGATGCCATGACCGAATCCGCACAGCGGATAATGATCGTCACCAGTTCCCGCGCCGCCGGTGATATGATCGAGATCGCGGTGTCCGATACCGGCCATGGAATTGGAAAGGAACATCAGGCAAGGATGTTCCAGACTTTCTTCACGACCAAGAAGACCGGCATGGGAGTGGGGCTTTCCATCAGCAAGACCATCATCGAAGCCCATGGCGGGCGCATGTGGACCGAAGACAATCCGGCAGGCGGCGCGACTTTCCGCTTCACCCTGCCGGCCGCGCCAAGTGAAGGATTGACCGATGCCGGCTGAGGGACTTGTCTATGTCATCGATGACGATCCGGCGATGCGGGATTCGCTCGACTTTCTTCTCGAATCCGCTGGCTTGAAGGCGCGTCTGTTCGAGTCTGCCGTAAGCTTCCTCGACGCCCTGCCTGAACTCGGGCCAGGCTGTATCGTCTCCGATGTGCGAATGCCGGACCTTGACGGCCTCGAATTGTTGAGGCGACTGCGAGAGACCAACAAATCCCTGCCCATCATCATCATGACCGGCCACGGCGACATTCCCCTCGCGGTCGAGGCGATGAAACTTGGCGCGATCGATTTCATCGAAAAGCCCTTCGAGGACGACCGGCTGATTGGAACCATCACGACAGCTCTCAGCGGCGTCGCACAGCGCCATAAGGGCGACGCGGTGGCCGCTGATATCGCATCCCGAATCGCAAGCCTGAGCCAGCGCGAGCGGCAGGTGCTGGATGGCCTTGTCGCGGGATTGTCGAACAAGCTAATCGCGCGAGATTATGACATCAGCCCTCGCACCATCGAAGTCTATCGCGCCAACGTCATGACCAAGATGCAGGCTTCAAGTATCTCCGAGCTCGTGCGCTTCGCCATTCGCGGCGGTCTTCTGAAGGATTGAGACAAATCAATGCGGAGAGGCCTTGCTGCAGCCAGTCTTGCAAGATGCATCTCTGCGTCGACGGTTCAATCATGTCCTCCCTGCGCAAAAGCACCGTGTATGTCATCGACGACGACCCGGACGTTCTGGGCTCGCTGCGCTTTCTGCTGGAGGCTGAAGGATTTGAAACCCTGACGTTCCGCACGGCTTCCGCAGCGCTGGAGACGGGCGTACCGCGCCACGCCGACTGTTTTATCATCGACTACAAGATGCCCGGTATGAACGGCCTCGATCTTGTCTGCCGCCTCCACAGCCAGAATATGCGGGTGCCGATGATCCTGATAACCGGCGATCCCGACGAAGCCATCGCCGCGAAGGCGATGGCCGCCGGTGTCCATTACGTGCTTCGCAAGCCGCACTTGGAGGAAAGCTTGATCGCCCATATCCGGCAGGCGATGCAGGACGATACCCCGGCGGCACGCCCTTCCTGAAGGAAAATCCTCCTGTCACCTCCGGTAAGTCCCTTAAGGTACACCCCTTAAGGGACTGAGCGAAATACCGCTGCTTCTGTGTTTCGGAGACAAGAGACCATCGCCTGACAGGAGATGATCATGCTTGCCGAGATGCCCGCCACCACCGCCGCTTATACCTTTGGACGGATCTCCGCCGCCGCCATAGCGTCGCGCCTCGACCTCTTCGACATGATCCTCGACAGCGCGGGTGTCGTGGGGGCCTCCCTCTCCTGCCACAAGGACGAAGAAATCTATGGTGAGGGCGAGCCTGCCGAGCACATCTACAAGGTGATCTCTGGCGCGGTTCGCACCTACAAGCTCCTGCCCGACGGCCGCCGCCAGATCGATGCCTTCCACCTTGCCGGTGACGTGTTCGGCCTGGATTCACGCGATGAATATCGGCTGACCGCCGAGGCCATCGTCAACAGCCAGGTCCGCGCGGTTAATCGCCACCACCTTGAGGTCGCGGCGGAAACCGAGGTCCAGGTCGCACACGGCCTCTGGACGCTCACCGCCGATCACCTGCGCCACGCCGAAGATCACATGCTGCTGCTCGGCCGCAAGACCGCAACCGAGCGCGTGGCGGCCTTTCTTCTGGAAATGGATCGCCGCCTTGCGGTCACCGGCCTGATGGCACTGCCGATGTCCCGTCGCGACATCGCCGACTATCTCGGGCTGACGCTCGAAACCGTCTCACGCACCTTCTCGCAATTGCAAAGCCAAGGCGTGCTCGGCCTGTCCGGTGCGCGGCGTGTCGCATTGCGCGATCGTCAGTGCCTGCTTGGCATGGACGCCTGAGGCGGCACCCGCTCATCGAAGCGGATGGCGAGGAACGCCGGCGCGTAACTCACGGCAAATCCGAGAAACGACAGGATCCAGCAGGCAGCGGCCACATATATCAGGCCGTTGCTCCATGCCGGGGCAAGTACCGCCGCGATCCGTGCGAACGCAGCCGCCGTCACCAGGACATAGACGGCCTGTGTCACGGCGGACGCCACAAGCGGGCGACCGGTATGACCAAGGCTCACCCGCGACATCACCGCGAGTGTCATGATGCCCGCGCCTCCGACCATCCAGGCGTGGATGGCGGCGCTCACGCCGACAATCCCCAATGCCGATATGGTAGCCAGCAGAAAGCCGAGCGGCACGAAAGCGTAGCCGATGTGAAGAATAACCAGAATCCTGTTGGCCCAGGTGCGATAGCCCGCCCAGCGCACAAGGCGTGCCAAATGAAAAAGCCCTGCGATCAGGCAGAGACCACCGGCCAGCATCCCTTCGGGGCGAACCACCCACACGGCCAAAGCAAGTGCGCCCAGCAGCACGGCAATGCCGTCAAATCGGGAAAATGGCACCGGCATCGCGCCCTGTGGCCGCCGCATCAGCCATATCCGCGTGAAGGCTGGAACAATGCGGCCGGCGATCACCGAAACCAGAAGGACAACAGCAGCGACTCCGGCACGCGCGCTATATTCGGCAGTACCGTGAACATGCGCCTCAGCATGGAAGGCAACATTGCAAACGAATAACAGAAAAACCAGCGCCACAACCTGCAGGTTACGGATATTCCGCGCAGCCAGCACCTCACGAGCCGCGACGGCTCCGGCAAGAAGAAGGAACGACGCATCGACCAGCATCGCCACGCGCCAGCCGACCTCTCCGGAACAGGCCACCGCGACACGGCCGAGCAGCCAGACGACAATCATGAGCAGAAGCAGGTTGCCACGCACCGGAGGGCGACCGGTCCAGTTCGGTATCGCGGTCAGCAGGAATCCAGCGATCACTGCCGGCAGAAAGCCAAACAGCATTTCATGAATATGCCAGTCGAGCGGCGCAAAAGCCGTACGCAGTGTCAATTCGCCGAAATAAACCGGCATCCAGATGGCGATTGCCAACCCTGAATAAATCGCCGCCGCGAGAAAGAATGGCCTGAAGCCATAGGACAGAAACGCAAAACCCTGCTCGTTTCGCAGCAATGACGTGTCGATTTTCATAACCTCGCTCCCGGCCGACCATGCCATCTTGCAGGAGTGTAGTCCTACCTTGCGGCAGGTCACGATTCTGCGAGAAGAGTCAAAAACTTCGCCGCCGTGGCTTCTGAAGCCCGGCACCAGGCCTTCGTTCTGCGCGCAGATCATCCATTGCGCGAACGGCAACCAGCAAAGCTACCACCAGAAACACAATATAGATCGACATGATTCGCCACCACCGATGGTGCAATCGTGCCGTCTTTCCGCACCGCCGCATTGAGAAAAATCAAACATCATTTGAAGATTCATTTGCTGGCCACAAGGAATGCAAAACAAATAATGCAGCAAGCGCAGATTGTCCTATGCAAATGAAATGTTACGGGATTTTCTGATATTTTGCGTTACCGCAAAGTTCCACCTGCAGCGCAAGATAGATTACCGTCACATCCTTCATCATTCCGAATGACGGCATGATGAAACTCTCTAGAATACGTTGCGCGGGTTGCGCGCGCTCCCTCCCGGGAACGCAGTGATTCTTGAACCCTGTGCCTGCTGCAAGCAGGCACTCGCGGACGCGGGGCAGATAACGATGCGAATGATCGAACAACTCACCAAGGACGAGCGCGAGTCGGGTCTCGTCATTCTGCTCATCATGTTCATCGTCGGGGCCGTGATGACCGTTGCGGGTCGGGCTGACCTGTTCAGCGTCCATGGCGCACTCGTCATGGTCGCAGCGCTCGCCGGCATCTTCTGGGTCGGTTCCGGATACTACTCACCCGAGCCTTCTCCCGATCGCCTCAACCAATATTACGATGACCCGAGCAAGGTCGGCATCCTGCTTGCGATGGGCTGGGCCGTGGTTGCGATGTTCATCGGTGACTGGGTGGCGTGGCTTCTGGTCAATCCCAACCTGACTTTCGATGCCGGATGGTCAAGCTTCGGCCGCCTGCGCCCCGTGCACACCAGCGGCGTGATCTTCGGCTTTGGCGGCAACGCGCTGATCGCGACATCCTTCTATGTGATGCAACGCACCTGCCGCGCGCGGCTTCCCGGCCAGCTCAGTCCCTGGTTCGTACTCTTCGGCTACAACCTGTTCTGCGTCATCGCTGCGACCGGTTACCTGATGGGCATCACGCAATCGAAGGAATATGCCGAGCCCGAATGGTACGCCGATATCTGGCTGGTCGTCGTGTGGGTGGTCTACTTCATCCTCTACATGCGCACCCTCGCGCGCCGGAAGGAACCGCACATCTACGTCGCCAACTGGTATTACCTCGCCTTCATCCTGGTGGTGGCGATGCTGCATATCGTCAACAACCTGGCAGTGCCGGTGTCGTGGGCGGGCGTGAAGAGCTACTCGCTGTTCTCCGGCGTGCAGGATGCGATGACGGAATGGTGGTACGGCCACAACGCCGTCGCCTTCTTCCTCACCTCCGGCTTCCTCGGCATGATGTACTACTACATGCCCAAGCGCGCGGAGCGGCCGATCTACTCCTACCGGATGTCGATCATCAGCTTCTGGGGCATCACCTTCTTTTACATGTGGGCGGGCTCGCACCACCTGCACTACACGGCCTTGCCGCAATGGGTACAGTCGCTCGGCATGACCTTCTCGCTGATGCTGTTGATCCCATCATGGGTTTCGGCCGGCAACGCACTGATGACGCTCAACGGTGCCTGGCACAAGGTTCGCGACGACGCCGTGCTGCGTTTCATGATGGTCGCCGCGGTGTTCTATGGACTGACCACGTTTGAGGGTTCGTTCATGGCGATCCGCCCGGTCAACTCGCTGTCGCATTACACCGACTGGACCGTCGGCCACGTCCATGCCGGCGCGCTGGGCTGGGTCGCGATGATTACGTTCGGCGCAATCTACGCGTCCGTACCGTGGCTATGGAAGCGTCCTGCGATGTATTCGGCCCGCCTTGTCGAGGCACATTTCTGGCTCGCGCTCGCAGGCACCGTCACTTACGTATTCGCGATGTGGAATTCCGGCATCATCCAGGGCCTGATGTGGCGCACCTATAACGAGAACGGCACACTCGCCTACTCTTTCGTCGACTCGGTCATCGCGATGCATCCCTACTACATCGCCCGCGCGATCGGCGGCCTGCTGTTCCTGACTGGCACCGTTATCGGCTTCTACAACATCTGGATGACCATTCGGGCCGTGCCGCATGTCGCAGCCGAGCCAACCGCCGACCATCCTGAACTTGCAGGCGCACCTGCGCTGCAGGCGGGGGAGTAAACCGATGTCGATGTTTGGATTTCACTATCGCCTCGAACGCAAGTCGGTTGGCCTCGTGCTGATGATCATTGCGGTTGCCAGCGTCGGTGGCCTGTTTGAAATCGCTCCGCTGTTCACCATCCACCAGACGGTGGAAGAGGCGCCGAACATGCGCGTCTATACGCCGCTCGAGCTTGCGGGCCGCAACATCTACATCCGCGAGGGTTGCTATGCCTGCCACTCGCAAATGATCCGTACCCTGCGCGACGAGGTCGAGCGCTACGGTCATTACTCACTCGCCGTCGAATCCAAATATGATCATCCGATGCTGTGGGGATCGAAGCGCACCGGCCCGGATCTCGCGCGCCTCGGCGGCAAGTATTCCGACGAATGGCAGGTCACCCATCTCAACAACCCGCGCGACGTCGTGCCGGAATCCGTGATGCCGGCCTATGCCTGGCTGTCGCGGACCGAGTTGCGGACCGATGACCTCAGCGCTCATCTGAAGGCACAACGCACGGTTGGCGTTCCGTATACTGACGACATGATCGCCAATGCGAAGGCTGATGCTTATGGGCAAGCCTCGCCAGATTCGACTGAAGCCGAAGGTGTCGCCAAACGCTATGGCAAGGAGACCAACGTCCGTGCTTTCGACGGCAAACCCAATCAGCTGACAGAGATGGATGCGCTCGTCGCCTATCTGCAGATTCTCGGCCGTCTGACCGACATCACCGAGAAGCCGGTCGCCGACGCAGGAGGGAAGCCATGAATCTTGATCACGGTTTCTTCGTCTGGTTTTCGAAATCCTACGGGCTGTTCTATCTGCTGGCGTTGTCGGCGGCTGTCCTCATCTACGCCTACTGGCCATCGAACAAGAAGAAGTTCGATCATGCCGGTCGCGCCATCCTCGAGGATGACGAAGACCGCCCTGCCAATCACGAGACTTCGGAGAAGGGTTAAACGATCATGGGCGACCATTTCATCCGCGACCCTCATACCGGGCATCTCTCCACCGGCCATGAATGGAACGGTATCACCGAGCTGAACACGCCGGTGCCGCGCGTCATCTATTTCTTCCTGATCGCGACAGCCCTGTTCTCTCTCGGCTATTGGGTGCTGATGCCGACATGGCCGATCGGCACCACCTACACCAAGGGTGTGCTCGGCGACGACGTCCGGGCCGATGTCGTTCAATCGGTCAAGCAGGCCGCCATTGATCGGTCTCACTGGACGAAACAAATCGAAAGCAAGAGCTTTGCCGAGATCCAGCAGGATCCGCGGCTGATGGAAGTCGTGCGCGAAACCGGCTGGGCCCTGTTTGGCGACAATTGTGCCGCCTGCCACGGCCGCAATGCCAAGGGTAACAAAGGTTTCCCCAACCTCACCACGCAATCGTGGCTGTGGGGCGGAAGCCCCGAGGAGATCGCCCAGACCATCCGTGTCGGCATCAATTCCGCCAATCCGGAGAGCCGAAGTTCGCAGATGCCCGCTTTCGGGCGTGACGGCATGCTGCAGCGTCCCGACATCGACAAGGTGGTTGCCTTCGTCCGCAGCCTGTCCCACCCTGGCGATAAATCCATTCCCGCCGACAAGATCGCCGCAGGCAAGGAAGTTTTTGCCGCGAATTGCGTGGCCTGCCACGGCGAGAACGCCAAAGGCAGTCATGAGGCCGGCGCGCCCGACCTGACCGATGCGTTCTGGATTTACGGCGGCGATGTTCAGTCGATCACCAACACTGTCTGGGGTGGACGGCAGGGCCACATGCCGACATGGGAGGGCCGGCTCTCTGATGTCGACCGCAAGATTCTCGCCCTTTATATTGCTGACCTGCGGAGTCCGAAGCCATGAGCACCGGTATATCCCTCGGCCGATCTCTGGGCCGCCGCGGTCGCTTGACGATGTGGGCGATCGCAGCGGCAATCATTCTCGTCTTCGCCGTTGCGAATTGGCATTTCGTGTATGTCGCCGTGACATCGCAACCGGATTGCGTGTCGCATTTAAGGCTCGGCAACGGAGACGCTTCGCATGGCGCCTTCAGCGCCGCGCAATCGTCCTGCACGCCGAAATAAACGGGGGCTGATATGGTCGTCATTCCGGTGGTTGTACCGCCACTGCCACATGAAAACCGCTGGGCCCGCAATCTGCCGCCTGCGACCGCCCTGAAGTGGCTCGCGCAGGGCTGGCAGGATTTCATCACCGTGCCGGGCCCGAGCATCGTTTACGGCGTACTGATCTTTCTGCTGTCGGCCGCGATCATCGACGGCCTGTTCCTGTTCGGCCACGACTACATCCTGTTTCCGACGCTTGCCGGATTCATGGTGATCGGTCCCTTGCTGGCGATCGGGACTTACGCCAAGAGCCGGCAGATCGCCCGCGGCGAACCCGTCAGCCTGATGCGGATGATTTTTGTACGCCCTGCTGCGGGAGCGCAGCTCCTGTTCACCGGTGTCCTGCTCTGCCTTTTGATGCTGGTCTGGATGCGCGCCGCCGTCATCGTCTATGCGTTGTTCTTCGGACTGCTGCCCTTCCCGGGCCTCGACCATGTTGCAACAATGCTGTTCTCGACGTCTGTCGGATGGGCGATGCTGATTATCGGCAGCGCCATCGGCGCATTGTTTGCTTCCTTCTCCTTCGCCATCAGTGCGTTCTCGATCCCCATGCAACTCGAGCACCGGATCGATGCGCTGACCGCGATGGGAACGAGCTTCGCATTGGTCGGCAAGAACCTGCCGGTCATGCTGGCCTGGGGCGCGATCGTACTGGGATTGTTCCTGCTGTCCCTCGCCACCGGCCTGCTCGGTCTGATCATCGTGTTTCCGGTGCTCGGGCACGGCACCTGGCATGCCTATGAAGCGATGAAAGCTGCCCCGGTTGCCGCAAAGGCCACCTGACCTCAATTATCCGGCGGCGCTGCCGCCGGATCGTGAAAGTCCTTCGCATCGGAACCCGGCGCGGAGGGAATGCTGGAGAAGCCGATGACGTGCTGTACCTCCGCCGGAGGCATCGCGCTGACCGTCGCGAACGACATCAACAAGGATGGCGAAGTCCTGCTGGCGAGCCGGCTGGTCGGCGACGGTATCCGACAGACCGATCTCTCCGTGCCTTCCATTCACTGCGGCGCCTGCATTCACAACGTCGAGGCGGCGCTCAATGCCCTGCCCGGTGTCGAGACCGCACGCGTTAACCTGTCAACCAAGCGCGCGACCATCCGCTGGCACGACGGCGCACCGCCACCTTTCATCGAGACGCTGCGCCGGGCCGGCTACGAAGCGCATGTTTACGACGCAGGCGCGGAGGTGAAGGACACCGCCTTCAGTGAGCTCATTCGTGCGCTCGCCGTCGCGGGCTTCGCCGCCAGCAACATCATGCTGCTGTCGGTATCGGTCTGGTCCGGCGCCGATGCTGCGACGCGCGACCTGTTCCATGCGATTTCTGCCGCCATCGCACTACCCACCCTCGCCTACTCCGGCCGCGTGTTTTTCCGGTCGGCCTGGCGCGCGCTGCGTCACGGCCGCACCAACATGGACGTGCCGATCTCGATCGGCGTGCTGCTTGCCTTCGGCATGAGCCTCTACGAGACCGCGACCCATGGTCAGCACGCCTATTTCGATGCTTCGGTCACGTTGTTGTTCTTCCTCCTGATCGGCCGCACGCTCGATCATCTGATGCGGGAGAAGGCCCGCACGGCGGTGAAGGGTCTTGCCAACCTTGCCTCGCGCGGCGCGCTGGTGCTGCAACCGGATGGCAGCCGCGTCTACATGCCGGTTAACGAGATCGCCGCAGGCATGACGATCCTGCTTGCGGCCGGAGAGCGCGTCCCGGTCGACGCACAGGTTCTCGCTGGCCATTCCGATATCGACAGTGCGCTATTGAGTGGCGAAAGCGCACCGCTTGCGACCGCGCCGGGCACGGCCTTGCAGGCTGGCGTCCTGAACCTGACCGGGCCACTGACACTTGTCGCCACAGCCGCAGCGGAGGACTCTGCGTTCGCCGACATGGTGCGCCTGATGGAGGCAGCGGAGACGAGCCGCTCCACCTATCGCCGGATCGCCGATCGCGCTTCGCAGCTTTATGCGCCTGTGGTCCACGCAACCGCATTTCTCACCTTCGTCGGCTGGATGGTCGCCACCGGCGACCTCCACCGCGCCGTCACTATTGCGATCGCGGTGCTGATCATCACCTGCCCGTGTGCGCTTGGCCTTGCGGTGCCGATGGTACAGGTGATGGCCGCCCGCCGCCTGTTCGAGAACGGCATCCTGCTCAAGGACGGCGGCGCACTGGAGCGGCTCGCGGAGATCGATGCCATCGTGTTCGACAAGACCGGCACGCTGACCTCCGGCGTACCTCGTCTCATCGAGGCTGCCGCCATCGATGCCAAAGCATTGCAGATCGCCGCCGCCATCGCGGTTCATTCCCGCCATCCCTACTCACGCGCCCTTGAGGCCGCCTGCCCCGCCAATCGCGTCCAGCCGCTCGAGCCGGATGCCATCACCGAATTTCCCGGGTGCGGGATGGAAGCGCGGGTCGGTTCGCATCTCTACCGTCTCGGCCGCGCCAATTGGGCGCTGACCGATTCCACCACCGACGACGCCGGACTTGTGCTTGCGAAAGACGGCGCACCACTCGCGCGCTTCCAGTTTGAGGATCGCCTGCGCGGCGGCACGCACGGCGCGCTTGCCACCCTCAGGAAAGGTTTCGACATCGAAATCCTGTCAGGAGACCATGACGCCGCGGTAGGTCGGATCGCGGGTGAACTCGGTCTCCGTTATTCCGCCGGGATGCCACCGGCCGGCAAGGTGGCCCGTATCAGCGAGATCGAGACAAACGGCCGCAAGGTTCTGATGGTTGGCGACGGACTGAATGACGCTCCCGCGCTTGCAGCCGCCCACGCCTCGATGGCGCCCGCCACCGCCGCCGACATCGGGCGCAACGCCGCCGACCTTGTGTTCCTGCACGAAAGTCTGGATGCCGTGCCTCGGGCCATCGGCATCGCTCGCGAGGCTGCAAGGCTCGTCCGGCAGAATCTTATACTTGCAGTCGGCTACAATTTGATCGCGGTACCGGTCGCAATCATGGGATACGTGACACCTCTGGTCGCTGCGATCGCGATGTCGTCATCCTCGATCATCGTTATCGCCAACGCGCTGCGGCTTGGCGGCCATCGGAGACCGGACAAATCCGCTGCCAGTTCTGCGAAGCGTACTCCCTTGAACATCGTGGAGCATGCGTGATGGATGATTTTCTGTTTCTCGTTCCCGTGGCGCTGCTACTCGGCCTTGCAGGCCTCGGCGCCTTCATGTGGGCGCTCGGCAACGGACAGTATGACGACCTCAGTGGCGCGGCCGAACGCATCCTGCTCGACGACAAGGACGTCCCGCTTTAAGCGGTATATAGCGGCCGATAGTTCGGCATTTATCCCTGGCTTTCCTGCAAATTTCGATTAGCAGCCAATGGCCCAAACGAGTTTAGCTTTTCGAGCAGCGGTATCATGATTTGACTCGCGCGGCGGCGATGTCTGGCCGCGCTATCAGCCGCAGCGCGTGCATCGCCGGTACGGATCGCCTCAATAATGGCACGGTGCTCGATTGCTGAATTCAACGGCTTCGGCCTGAGGCGCAAAGTAAGCAGCCTTGTCCGATGGGTTTGATCCCGGATTGTGCCGGCCATCCGCGCCAGACGGCTATTGCCGCACTCCCCTGTCAGAAGTCTGTGGAAGTGATCATCCGCAGCAGCCCATCGATCAAGATCGTCCTCTCTGATCGCCACTTCCATGGACAAGGTTTCGGTCTCCAGCTGATTGAGCACCTGGTCTTTGGCTGCGGAACCAGGTTGCAGTGCAAGAACTTCAGCCGCCATCCCCTCGAGCGCCATCGTCAATTCGTAGATTTCCCGAATATCGCGAGCGGAGATAGCACAGACAAGAATTCCCTTCCGCGGCTGAACCTCCACGAGCCCCTCGGCCTGCAAACGGATCGCCGCCTCATGCACAGGAGTGCGGCTCATGCCGAGTTGGGACGCGACGTCATTCTCGGCGGCCTGATAGCCCGGTGGAAACGTGTTGCTCAGGATCGCCGTTTTAAGCGCGACATAGGCGCTTTCCACCAACGACGCCTTGGGAGCCACGCTGGCTGGCGAACGGCTTTTCAAAATTACGGCAGTCACCGGCATTACCTTCTTTGCGATTTGACGGGTTCCCGCGGCATCATCTCGGCGGATTGACATTAAAACAGTATATCGGCATCTTGTATGCAAGCTTGCATACAATAAAGGGCGAGAATTTTAAAGATCGGGGCAACGCCCGACACAGGGAAACCAGGAGGAACGATCATGAGGAAATTTGAGGCTCTGCTCGCAGGTTGCTTATTCGTCTTGTCGATGACGCCTGCAGCAGCTGAAACCAACACGATTCATGCCTCTAAACAATATGGTTTGAGTTATCTGCCGCTGATGATCATGGAGGATCAAAAGCTCGTCGAAAAGCACGCGGCAGCCCTTGGTCTTAAAGACATCAACGTCACATGGGTTACGCTCGGCGGACCGAACGCCATGAATGATGCGCTCCTGTCTGGCGGTCTGGATTTCGGCGCGGGCGGCGTTCCCAACCTCGTGACGCTCTGGGCGAAAACGCGCGGTACGCCAACGGCGGTTCTGGGTGTCGGCGCACTCAACGACATGCCGGTGGATCTGGTTTCTTCAAATCCGAATCTCAAGAAACTGTCCGACTTGTCCGAGAAGGACAAGATCGCGGTCACCTCGGTGAAAATATCGACTCAAGCGCTGCTGTTGCAGATGGCGACCGCCAAGGAATTCGGCGAGGCGAACTACGACAAGTACGATTCATTGACCGTCTCAATGCCGCATCCGGAAGCAATGACCGCGCTTATGTCTGGCGGCATCGGCATCAATGCACACTTCTCGTCTCCGCCCTTCCAATACACAGAACTTGCTGATCCGAAAATTCACAAGGTTCTGAATAATTACGAAATTCTCGGCGGCCCCGCGACATTCAACGTGGTGTGGGGCACCACCAAATTCAGGAATGAAAATCCGAAAGCGTATCAGGCATTCTTCGAAGCGTTGAAGGAATCGATCGACATCATCAACAAGGACAAGAGAAAGGCCGCAGAAACATACAAGCGAATGGCCAATACAAAGGAAACGGTCGATTTCCTGCTGAGTATCTTGAACGATCCATTGGTGAATAACACTATCGAACCGCACAAGACCCTGCCGATTGCGCAATTCCTCGCCAAGGTGAAGCGCATCCCTGTCGCGCCGGCGAAATGGCAGGATATCTGGTTTCCCGAGGTTCACAGCCTTCACGGAAGCTGATCCTGCTCAGCACATATCCAGCTTCAATCATCGACCACGACCGAGGGGTATAGACCCCACGGTCGTGCGAAATACATAACGAAACACCCGATGCGTACGACTCCAGTAGAAAGAACAGAAATATGAAGACCTACAAAATTGCTGCAATCCCGGGTGACGGCATCGGCACCGAAGTCATTGCTGCGGGCGTCGAGGTACTGGACGCTGTCGCGAAGTGGGACGGCAAATTCAGGTTCGAATTCGATCATTTCGATTGGGGCGGGGAATACTACAAGAGGCATGGCCGGATGATGCCGGAGAATGGCCGGGACCTGATCCGAAATCACGATGCCATCCTGTTCGGCTCCGCTGGCCATCCGGAGATTCCCGATCACATCACGTTGTGGGGACTTCGTATCGCGATCTGCCAGCCGTTTGACCAATATGCCAACGTCAGACCAACCCGCATTCTGCCGGGCATTACGTCGCCGTTGCGCAAAGTCACGGACAAGGAACTCGACTGGGTCATTATCCGGGAGAATTCGGAAGGTGAGTATGCCGGCGTCGGCGGGCGGGTCCATCAGGGACTGCCGATCGAAGCGGCAACCGACGTTTCAATGTTCACCCGCGCGGGCGTCGAGCGCATCATGCGTTTTGCATTTCGTCTCGCGCAGTCGCGATCGCGCAAGCACCTCACGGTCGTGACCAAATCGAATGCGCAACGTCACGCGATGGTCATGTGGGATGAAATCGCCGTGCAAATATCGAAGGAATTTCCGGATGTAACTTGGGACCGCATGCTGGTTGATGCCATGACAGTCCGCATGGTGATGAAACCCGAGTCGCTGGATACGATCGTCGCCACGAATCTTCATGCCGATATTCTGTCTGATCTCGCCGCAGCCCTGGCCGGGTCGCTTGGCATCGCACCCACGGCGAATCTCAATCCCGAACGCAATTTCCCATCGATGTTCGAACCGATACATGGCTCCGCGTTCGACATCACCGGCAAAGGCGTTGCCAACCCTCTCGGAACCATTTGGTGCGCTGCGATGATGCTTGAACATCTCGGTCAAGCGGCGGCAGCAGGCTCTCTCATGAAGGCGATTGAGCGCGTCACTGCCAACCCGCGTCTGCACACTCCAGACCTCGGCGGCAAAGCGACCACGGCAGACGTCACGTCCGGCATTATGGAGGCGGTTCGCGGCCTGAACAGCTGAGTTCCCTTGTATATTCGCAGTACTGCAGCCGTTGTTTTCAGCACCGAGAACGCCACACATCGATTCAGGTCGCCCGTTATCGGTGGCGGGCTTAGTTGATCGTGGCGGCACATTCAGCGAATTTCCCAGCCGAGGTTGGACAGAGCAAGGCTTCTCGTTGGCGTTCGCTGACCCTGCAATTCCGTTCAGCCTGACTTCGCTCTACAGGAGATGTCCGTCTCGCGCGGAAGGCGGACGAAACACCACGTTCCATGCTGCCCGCGACGCGAAGGGTCGTCTTTACGTCCCGCTCCTGACGCCAGGCAACGCATGATTGCAGGGGTGCTCAACGCGGCATCGAAGCCCTGCTGTCCTCGGCTGAGTTCGTCGCAGGCAAAGTCCATGACAGCCAGGCCTTAAGCGAATGGCTCGATGCGTGCGGCACCAAACCCGTCTTCCTGCCGCGCAAGAACCGGAAAATCCGTTATCACTGTGGCAAGGGCGTCTGCAGGCGACGCAACCTCATTGAGCACATGTTCCGCCGCCTCAGGACCGCCAACGGATCGCCGTCCGGTTCGATCACAACCACTCATCATAGTCGCCATCATTCTTGCTGCTGCCGTTATCCGGCGGCCGAACGACTCCCGACCTTAATCCAGGTTAATAGAAACGGTTAGAGCCGTTTTCCCACGGTGCGGGTTGAATAGTGCAAACGCGCGCTCGCACGCGGGCTTGCAGAAGTGGCCGATATTTCGTGGCTACACTTGGCCATGCCAATTTCGACCGGAAACAAGCCACGCTGCGCCGGCGGTTACGCAGAAAGCGAGGTTTGCAATGACATACACAATCAGTCGTCGCCATATTGTTCGGGCAGGAGCACTGCTCGGCGTATCGGCATTATTCTCTCCTGCCCGTCTGTCTTTTGCTCAGGGGGAGACGCCTATCAAGGTCGGCATGCATGATCCGTTGACCGGGACTTATGCGGCCGAGGGAGATAGCGAGGTCAAGGGCGCGAAGATGGCCCTTGCCGAAATCAACGCCAAGGGCGGCCTGCTTGGGCGCAAGCTTGAACTCGTCGTCGAGGACGACAATGCCAATGCGGGGCTTGCGGCACAGAAAGCACACAAGCTGATCGAGCAAGATAAGTGCTCGTTCCTCATGGGTGCCGTGTCGTCGGCGACCGCGTTATCGGTCAATCAGGTCGCGCACGACAAGAAGACACTTTATATGGTGACCGGCGGTCATACGGACCCCGTGACTGGAAGTCAGTGCCACTGGACCACATTCCGGATCTGCACAACAACCTACATGCTGGCCGCCGGTCTCGCCGGCACGCTCTATAAAAAATTCGGCGGCAAGTGGTACTTCATCACACCGGATTATGCATTCGGCCATACATTGCAGGAATCCTATGCGAAGCTGCTCAAGGGCATGGGCGGCACGGTTCTGGGCAATTCGCTCGCGCCGCTCGGCACCACCGATTTCACCTCCTATCTCATCAAGGCCGAGCAATCGAAACCTGACGTATTGATCAATCTGACCGATGGTCAGGATCTGGTGAATTCGATGAAACAGGCCGCACAATTCGGTCTGATGAAGAAGTTTGCGATTGGCGGCGGATTGAGCGAACTGGAGGTACTGGCAGCCCTGCCGAAAGAGGCGAAGGTTGGGTGGTGGACGCTCGAATGGTGGTGGGATCAACCGAACACACCACATGTCAAGGAATGGGTCGAGAACTACCGGAAGACGTATCCCGACAACACATACCCGAGTGCGCGCACCTGGTTCGGATATGCTGGCCTGCATTCAATCGCGCTCGGTGTCGCCAAGGCAAAATCCACCGAGTCGCCCAAAGTCGCGAAGGCACTCGAAGGGCTTGTGCTGCCAGATGAAATCAAGCTGCAGCCCAACCGGGTCTACTTCCGGCCTCTAGACCATCAATTGATGTCGAGCGAATTTCCGGGCGAGGTCCTTCAGGATGGCGTCTACCCGCATCTATTCAAGGTTGCGGACATCGTCGCCGGCGACAAGACCGCGCTACCGGAAAAGGAGACCGGGTGCAAACTCGACTACGCGACGTGAGCCAGGCGTGATCCAGGAGTGATCGCGACGCCTGCGTGGCTTTGCGCCGCTCTTCCTCCTCCGGGAGAGTGGCGCAGCTTGTTTCGGAATCATTCAATTCGACTGCCCAATATTGAGGGATGAATGATGCAACTCCTTCTGTTCAACGCCTTCAACGGCCTGATCCAGGGTGTATTTTATGCGCTGATGGCGCTTGGTCTGGCTCTAATTCTGAGCCTGAACTCTGTGATCAACATGGCGCATGGCGGTTTCCTCGTCATAGGTGCCTATCTTGCTTTTACGCTTATTCCCTATCTCGGATACTGGGGCGCACTGATAGCGGGACCAGTTCTGGCCGCAGGAATCGGCATGATCGTCGAACGCCTTCTGATCCGGCCGATCTACCGGCGTGCTGACCCACTTTACAGCTTGCTGCTGACATTCGGCATCGCACTCATCATCGAGGATTTAACGCGCACGATCTGGGGACCCCAGGGATTGCCGCTGGAAGTGCCCAACATTCTCAATTCTCCTGTCAGCACCGAATTCTTTTTCGTGACCGGGTATCGGCTGTTTGTCGTCGGAATTACGGCAATCGCTGCGATCGGGCTCTATCTGATGCTGCGGTACACGCTACTCGGTATTCGCATTCGCGCTGGAATAAGCGATCTCGAGACCACCTCGGCGCTCGGCGTCAACATCTACAAGTTGCGGGCATTCAATTTCGGGTTCGGCTGCTTCTTCGCCGGTCTTGCCGGCGTTCTCGCCGCCGGTGTTCTCGGCTTGACCCCGCCGATGGGCAACAGCCTGATCATGCCAAGTTTCGTCGCAATCATTGTCGGCGGCGTCGGCAGCCTCTTGGGCGCCGTACTCGGTGGCCTGATCATCGGGCTCGCCGCCGGTATCACGACCACCTACTACCCGGCGGCGAGCGAGGCCGTGATCTATCTCATGATGCTGATCGTGCTCGTCATCCGCCCACGAGGCCTGCTGGGAGAAGAAGGGCTGTTCGAATGATACAGATTGCTTCGATCGGGGTGATGTGGGCGGCACTTATTGCGCTGCCATGGTGGCTTCCGCTGATCGGCGGCTATACCGCGCTCGGCACCAAGGTCTTGATCTATGGTATCGCGACCATGGGACTCAATCTGCTGATCGGCTTTACCGGCGGACTGTCCTTCGGGCAGGCGGCCTATTTCGGGCTCGGAGCCTATGGCGCAGGAATGACACTCAAATATCTCGCGCCCAGTACGCCGCTCGCCATTCTGATTGGAACGCTGGTGGGTGGCCTGGGAGCTACCGTCTTCGGACCTCTGGTCATGCGCCGCCGCGGTATCTACTTCGCCATGATCACCATTGCGATCGGGCAACTGTTGTATTTCGTCGCCGTGCGGTGGAACAACGTCACTGGCGGTGAAGATGGGCTGGCCGGATTCCATCGACAGGACCTGCACCTCGGCCACCTCCTGATCCCGCTGACGGAGATCAACTACTACTACCTTGTTCTGTTTTGTTTCACAGTCGCCGTCGCGGTAATGTGGTGCTTACTTCGATCGCCGCTCGGTCATGCTTGGGTCGCCATCCGCGAGAACCGGCAGCGAGCCAAATTCATGGGCATTCACGTCGAGCGCTATGTCTGGGCGGCTTTCGCCATCTCAGGTTTCGTGACCGCATTTGCCGGGGCCTTGAACGCGCTTTTGTTCAATTTTACATCACCCCAGGACCTGCATTGGATCCTGTCCGGGAACTTTGTGATCATGATCGTGTTGGGCGGCATGCACAAATTCTTCGGCCCCTTGCTCGGGGCTCTGATTTTTATCGTCGCTCAGGATTATCTCTCGAGTGTCACCGGAAACTGGATGACATTCATCGGCCTGATCTTTGTCGCCATCGTTCTGCTGTTCCCCAATGGACTGTTGGGGATGATTAGCCGGCGTACGAGGCTTGCATGACAGTGCAGATGTCACAGCGCCCAGCCTGTGATGCCAATCCATCCGGTGCTACAAAATTGCCGTCGTCCCAAGCGACGAAGCCTGATGCGCTGCTTCGCCTCGACAGGATCTCACGTCATTTCGGGTCATTGAAGGCCGTCAACGACATATCCTTCGAAATGGCCGCCGGCGAGTTGCGCGCGGTGATTGGCCCCAACGGTGCAGGCAAAACGACCTTTTTTAATCTGATCAGCGGCCTGCACGCGCCAACCTCGGGACATGTCTGGTTCGGGGGGCAGGACATCACGCGCTCCACCGTCGAGGAGCGCGTGGCACTCGGCATCGTGCGCACGTTCCAGATCACCGAGATTTTTCCCGAACTCAGCGTATTCGAGAATATCAGGCTTGGCGTCGAGACCGCTGCCAAGGTGAATCCTATGCCATGGATCTCGCGTCAGACCCGGGCGGCCATTGACCATCGCATTGGCGAACTGATCGAGACTGTTGAGCTTGGCGACAAGCGCGGGAGTCTCGTCGGTGAACTCGCCCATGGTGACCAACGCGTCGTTGAGGTGGCACTGGCGCTCAGCCTGCGGCCACGGCTATTGCTGCTAGATGAGCCAACCGCCGGCATGGGTGACATCGAGACCGAGCGGATGGTCGACCTGATGAAGCGGCTTCACACAGAGCAGCACGTTAGTATCCTCTTCATCGAACACGACATGGATATTGTATTCGGTCTTGCGCAGCGCATTACCGTCCTCGATCAGGGAAGCACACTCGCAGAGGGTAAACCCGAGGAGATTTCCATCAATCCCAGAGTGCGCGCAGCATATCTCGGAGAGGTCGAATGACCGCCGTTCTGCAAACACACGATATCCACTCCTTCTATGGCAAAAGCCATATCTTGCATGGGGTGACGATCGAAGTGAGAGAAGGCGAAATAGTCACCATGCTCGGCCGCAACGGCGCTGGCAAAACCACAACGGTGCGTAGTCTCGTCGGACTTACGCCGCCGCGATCCGGCTCGATCGAGATATTCGGTCACGATACCACCCACTGGCCAACACATCGCGTAACCAGATTGGGGGTTGGCTATGTACCGGAGGGGCGCAAGATATTCGGCAATCTCTCAGTGCTCGAGAATTTGAAAGTGCCGCGAGGCCGCCCAGGACCATGGACATTAAGGCGCGTGTTCGAACTGTTTCCGCGACTGGAGGAGCGAAGGTTTCAACTTGGCCGCCAACTGTCCGGCGGCGAGCAGGAGATGCTCGCGATTGCCCGGCCTCTTCTGCTCAATCCACACCTGATGTTGCTTGACGAGCCATCGCAAGGCCTCGCGCCGCTTATTGTGCGCGAAGTGATCCAGGTCGTACGCCGAATGCGGGAGGATGGCTTGTCGGTCCTGCTCATCGAACAGAATGCTCCTCTGTCCTTGGCCATTGCCGACCGCGCTTACGTACTCGACGACGGCAGGCTGGTCTATTCCGGCGCGGCGGCCGATCTCGCAAAGGACATTGAACTCGTCAACAAGCTGGCCGGCGCGGGCAAAAGAGCCGCGGTGGCGAAGCAGCCGTCGGCAGTTTCACGCGCGAGCCGGACAACACGGACAGGCCAACCCGAATGACGGGTGCGCACACCCGCATGTCTTCGTGACGGGCAAACCACTGACATACCAAATGTCAGGCGGGTGTCCGGTCTATCGAACCGCGGATTGAAATGGATCAATCCGGCAACTCGTGCGTTGCTCAACGGCCTGTCCAGGCTGGAACCCGGAAAACGGCGAGCGGGCGTTGCCGTTTTGGCGGACGCCAGTGCCTCGGACGGCGAGTAACGCTTCTCGCAAGCCGAAGGGACATCGGCGTGCACGAGACGGGTCAGGATAATGCCGGCAATCGAACTCCGCGGCAAATGCGTGACGAAGCGGCGGGGCGTGCAGTGCGTTGACTTGGCGAACGGCGATATCGCTCACCAGAATTCAACAGGCGGCGGCGTCTCGGGCCGCAACAGCGAAGACGGTAACACCCGGCAACCCTTGACAACAGACTCCGCCGCGGCGCTCCCCCTGGCCGTTTCGCCGATTACACTTGGTCATTTGCTTGAATGCGTGCCGGCCGTGCGAACCGTGAGGTTTGCAAGGGGAAAACACGTTGTAATCGCCGGCGACACCATCCGTTGCTTCTACGTCAATCGCGACGGCTGGCTGTTCCGCTACAAGATCCTCCATAATGGCGGTCGGCAAATTGTCGATTTCGTCCTGCCCGGCGAAGTCTTCGCGCTGCAGGCATGCCTGTTCAAGGCCTCGCTTTACTCCGTCGCGACCGTCACGCCGACGTCGCTTTCAGCTATTCCGCGCGACATGATCGACGGAATTTTCGCGCAGAATTCACACTTTTCCAAGGCCATCTTCTACTGTGTCATGCGCGAGGCGGCCCGGAATATAGAGCATCTCACCGATGCGGCGCGTCGTTCTGCCTATGAGCGCCTGGGCCATCTGCTGCTCGAATTGTACGTGCGACTGCGCATGGCAGGGCTGGTCGAGGGCGCGTCGTTCTACATGCCGCTGACACAGGATTTACTTGCCGACGCACTCGGCTTGACCACCATTCATGTCAATCGAACGCTGCGCATACTGCGCGAAGATAATTTTCTCAGGATTGAGAACAAGCGCATCACGATACTCAACTTCGAGGCACTGTCGTCACTGTGCGATTTCGAACCCTCATATCTTGGCGAATACAACTGCGCACTGTCGCGATCGATGTAACGACATTTTTCCGCTGCACATCCGATGCGCTGGCACTTGCTATGCAGCCTTGGGCAGTCAACATCGAAGGAGCGCGTCGCGTCACTATTTGCTGGCTAAAGCGTTTTCGCTTTTGATGAAAACGATATCAGTCATTGCCGGGCTCGACCCGGCAATCCATCTTCTTGAAGAGACTCTCCTTTTTAGATGGATGCGCGGATCAGGTCCGCGCATGACGATTCCGAGTAAACCGAAATGACTCTAGGTTCAGGACCCATTAAATTCTTGCAGATATGTTGAGTGATTGATTCAATGGCGGTGCTGGGAGGCATCGCCATGAATGATCTGTTTTTGCTTACCGAGGCGCAGATGCGCCGGATCGAGCCCTATTTTCCATTATCGCACGGGGT